>Ga0206873_1184_pt1 | contig 19151 bp, 20 predicted proteins | sample Alteio_BWOrgCont_11_FD_152631 | JGI IMG/M metagenome (GOLD analysis project Ga0206873, IMG submission 152631) | Enriched cells from forest soil in Barre Woods Harvard Forest LTER site, Petersham, Massachusetts, United States -... | ecosystem: Environmental > Terrestrial > Soil > Temperate forest >...
CGGCGTATGGCAAGGATAAAAAACAGCAATTCAAGGTGATTTTACCGGCCAACGACGTGTCGATTGACCGAATTACCCAAACCCTGGAAGCGAATAACGTGGAAATTTCTCAAGTACGGCCCGAAGACAGTGGTAAATGGTTGGGGACGCTGACCACCGTGGTTATTCCTTTATTATTGGTGGGTCTCGTCTTTTTAATGATTCGAAGTGCCCAATCTGGAGGCTCTCAGGCGATGTCGTTCGGTAAAAGCCGCGCCAAGATGATGCCGGAGAATAAGGTCAAGATTACCTTCAAAGACGTGGCTGGCGTGACCGAGGCCAAGCAGGAGTTGGAAGAAATCGTAGATTTTCTGAAAAACGCCGAACGCTACCAGAAACTGGGTGCTCGTATTCCCAAAGGCGTTTTGCTGGTGGGTGCGCCGGGTACCGGTAAAACGTTACTGGCCAAGGCGGTTGCTGGTGAAGCAGGTGTGGCGTTTTTCAGCATCAGTGGGTCCGATTTTGTGGAAATGTTTGTCGGTGTGGGGGCCAGCCGGGTTCGAGATTTGTTCGATCAGGCCAAAAAGCATTCCCCCTGTATTATCTTCGTCGATGAAATTGATGCCGTCGGTCGTCAGCGTGGTGCTGGTTTGGGCGGTGGACACGATGAACGTGAACAGACTTTAAACCAACTGCTGGTTGAGATGGATGGATTTGATTCGACCACCGGTATTATTGTGATTGCCGCCACCAACCGTCCGGATATTTTGGATAACGCCTTATTGCGCCCGGGTCGTTTTGATCGCCAAGTTGTACTGGATAGACCGGATTTGGCAGGTCGGGAAGAGATTTTGAGAGTCCATGCCAAGGGCAAGCCGCTGGCCGATGATGTCAATTTGCGTCGTCTGGCAAAAAGTACCCCGGGATTTACCGGTGCGGATTTGGAAAACCTGATTAACGAAGGGGCTTTACTGGCTGCTCGCGAAAACAAGGAAAAAGTTGAAATGCACCATCTGGATATGGCGATTGATAAGGTTATAGCCGGTCCTGAAAAACGCTCCAAGATTATCAAGGAAAAAGAAAAAGAAATTACGGCATACCACGAAGTGGGCCATACGCTGGTCAATATTTTTCAGCCTTGTCAGAACAAGTTTCGCAAGGTCTCGATTATTCCTCGCGGCATGGCGCTGGGTTTAACCTGGAGTATGCCGGAAGACGACAATGTCAGCGTATTTAAAGAGAATCTCTATGCCGATATCGCCTGTATGCTGGGCGGGCGGGCGGCTGAAGAGATTATCTACGGTCAAATTACGACCGGCGCCTCGAATGATATTGAGAAAGCGACGTCTGTCGCGCGTCGCATCGTAACGATTTACGGGATGAGTGACAAGCTGGGCCCGATTAAATACGGCAAAAATAACGAGCATGTGTTTATGGGACGCGATTTCGGTTCCGAGCGCGATTACAGCGAAGAAGTGGCGGCGGCCATTGATGATGAGATCCAAACCATCATTGCCAATCAATATATTCTGGCCAAGAAAATTGTCGGCGAAAACCGGGATATGATGGATGCCATCGTGAAAGTTCTTTTGGAAAGAGAAACGCTGGATGACAAGGAAGTCGCCGAAATTATGGATCAGGTGCTGATGACGCGAGGCGAACAACCGCATTATCTGGATGAAAAACAATCCGAACCGGAAGACCCGATTGCTGAAACCAACGGCAAAGGCGTGATTGCACCTATCCAAGAAGGCGAAGTCATTCAGGGCTAGAGTTCTCTATGAAGAGGCAATTTATTGCTTTGAGGTGGTTTTATTGGATCACATCAGGAGCTTCCCTTCATGAAGATCACCTCTTTACCTAAAAAACGTACAATCTCCCTGGGGCTTCGCATAAAAAGGGCCTCGAAAAGACACATGCTACCTGCTGGAGAATATGTTTTACCCGATGAACCGATTGAACGCGTTGTGGTTAAAAGCAAGCGAGGCATGCCACTGATCGTTTTAACGGCTCTTTTTACTATCTTTGATACTTACATGCTCACCAATTTAAACCCCAAAAATCCAAGGCAACTTATCGATCCAAGGCTTGTTCTAGAGTATGAAGACTCCCATCCCGTAGCTGATGGTATATATAACCCTAACTCTATAACGATTAGCCTATATCGGAACGCGAAACGCGGGAAAAAAACTTATGGAGATTCTTATTTGAAGCTTTGGAATGACGCATTAAATAAAAAAGGGGAAAAAAGAAAAATAGGCACTTCTTGGGATGGTGATTTCCCTTATCTGCATATCTTGTTACACGAGCTGGGTCACCATTTGGATTTCTCTATTCATTTGTCCAAGCAAGAATATAAATGCTTAATAGAGGCTTGGAAAATAGGTGTACAGGACTATTATGACAGTTTAATTACTGAAAATCAGGGGGAAAGAAAGGGGATCCCTCGTGAAATCTTACTCCAAGATCGTGACGAAGTTATTCTTAATCCAGAACAAGTTTTTCCCTTGACCAAAAATAACAGGCGTGCAAACAGTCAATATTATGCTTCTTTTTTGGAACAAGTCGCAGAATTGCATGCCTTATATTGTTATGATCAGCGATTAAAAAAAGAAGTGCATAGCATGGCTTTTCGGGGATTGAATTTTGAATATGGAGGAATCCAAAAAGAAGCCACTGAGTATGCCGAACCTTTGTATCGGGCATTGAAGCAAATCGTTTTTGAAAATCCCAAAGTCTTGAAAAAGTTAGAGGCTGCCCAGAGAAAAATAAATCGTCAGGTTAAAGAAAAAGTGGCAGCTTCTAGGAAAGCAAAACAGTCATAATATTAACATGTTGTTGATTCTGCTTTTGGAATATGTCGGGGCCGGATTTTCCGGTTCCCAACGGCAGGCGAATGCGTATACGGTTCAACAGGCTTTGGAAGAGGGCTTGACCCGGCTGAATATTCAGCATCGAGCGGTGGTTTTATCCGGGCGCACGGATGCGGGAGTGCATGCGAAGGGGCAGGTGGCTCATGTCAGGGTAAATGGCTTAGAGAATATTACAGACATCCTTTCAGCTTTGAATGCAGTATTGCCGGATACGATAGCCGTAAAAGACTTTGGGATCACAGATGATACAGACTTTCATGCCATTTCCAAGGCCCAATGGCGCTGGTATCGCTATAACATCCTGAACCAGCCTTATCGTTCCGCCTGGATGCCTGCCGATACCCTCTGGGTTCGCCAGCCTTTGGACGTGGATGCAATGCAGGAAGCGGCGCAGCACTTCAAGGGAACCCATCTATTCACCAGTTTTAAGAGTCTGGCTGCCAACGAAACCTATGATCTCTGTACAGTGATTCATAGCCATATAAGCCAAGCCGAAAACATCATCATGTTTGATGTGATTGCCAACCGTTTTTTATATAAAATGGTGCGTAATTTGGTCGGGACTTTGCTTGAAGTAGGGTTTCACCGACAATTGAGTCCAGCAGATATGCCTGCGATTTTGGCGGCTCAAAATCGCCAAAAATCGGGTCCGACGGCGGATCCGGCCGGTTTAAGTCTGATGGCCGTGAATTATCCCGATCCATGGGACTTTTTTAAAAATGATGTTTATGTTAAAAAGTTAAAACATATCGTGTCCAAGGAGCCTATTCCGGATGAAAAAGACCTACACTGCAAAACCGCTTGAAGTTGAGCGCAAATGGATTGTGATTGATGCGCAGGGCCAAACCCTGGGACGTCTGGCGACCCAAATTGCCACCTATTTACGGGGCAAGCATAAGCCTGAATTTACCCCCCACGTGGATACCGGGGATTTTGTTATCGTCATCAACGGCAAAGACGTTAAAGTGACCGGTAAAAAACCCTTCCAGAAAAAGTATTACCACAACACCGGTTACCCCGGTGGGTTGCGGGTCATCAATTTTGAAGACCTGCTGGCCAAATCACCGGCCAAGCTGATTGAAACCGCCGTCTGGGGTATGATTCCCCATACCAGCCTGGGACGCGATCAAATCCGCAAGCTCCATGTCTATGCCGGTGCCGAGCATCCGCATCAGGCTCAAAAACCCGTTTCCCATGAATTTTCGGAGGTTAAACACGCATCATGAGTTATCCCCAGCAAGGTACCCGGGGTACCGGCCGTCGCAAAGAAGCCATTGCCCGAGTCCGCATCGTAAAGGGAACCGGTAAAGCCCTGGTCAACAACCAAACCGCTGAATTATATTTCGGCCTGCGCCAGGCTCTGGTGTTGCATGCCTTGCAGCCGATGATTAGTGCCGGTGTGCGTGAGAAATACGATATTCTCGTCAAAGCCCATGGTGGCGGAAAAGCCGGCCAAGCTGGTGCGATTCGCCTCGGTGTGGCGAGAGCCTTGGTGGAAATGATGCCCGATCAAGAAAAAGCCTTGCGGGATGAAGGCTATCTGACTCGCGATGCTCGCGTGAAAGAACGTAAAAAATACGGTCTCCACGGCGCCCGCAAACGTCCTCAGTACTCTAAACGATAATTAACACGCTCAAAGATAGCATCCAGCATGGGCTCGGTCAGCTTGCCGGTGAAGGTATTTTGCTGGCTGGGATGATATGAGCCGATAAGAATTAATCCATTGTTCAGTTCAACTTCAACGCCGTGGGCAAATTTGGGCTTTTTGGCCGGAAGCGCTTTTAAGATCTCGTCAAAAGCAATTTTCCCCAGGGCGACAATCACCTGGATATTTTTTAACATGGCTAGTTCTTCCATTAAAAACGATCGGCAGGTTGTAATTTCTATAGGCAACGGTTTGTTATCCGGTGGTGCACAGTGAAGAACAGCGGTGATATAGCAATCCGTCAAGCTCAGACCGTCATTTTTATGCAGAGTCTCGGCTTGATTGGCAAACCCGGCTTTGTGTAAAGCCCGGTAGAGCCAAACGCCGCTATTGTCTCCGGTAAACATGCGCCCCGTCCGGTTTGCGCCATGGGCGGCAGGTGCCAATCCCACAATCAATAAGCGGGCAGCCGGGTCTCCAAAACTGGGCACCGGTTTTCCCCAATACTCCTCCGTGGCAAACCGTTTCACTTTCTGTTCCGCCACCGATTCTCGCCACAGCACCAACCGCTCACAGCGTCGGCAAGCGATCAGGTTTTCATACAAATTTTGAGCAGACATCTGCTTTATTGTACAATAATGTCTACAGTTGCCGGTATGGTGGAATTGGTAGACGCACTCGACTCAAAATCGAGCGCCGCAAGGCTTGTCAGTTCGAGTCTGACTACCGGCATTTAGTTTTATTAAATGGCATAAAAACAACTATCCCCATCCGGGGATAGTTGTTTTAAATGTTCTATTTTATTTAATCAGAAGACTTGATGTTGGTTCCAGAAGCATCTCCATCAGAATCAGAGGAGCGGTCACGGTCTTCGCGCCATTCGGAATGGCGGTGTTCAGAGTGCTCATCAAAGTCGGCTTTTCTTTCTGCTTTCCATTGTGACATTTTTTGCTGCTGCTCAGGCGTCAAAACAGCTCGCATTTTAAAGCGCGTCTGAATATGAAGCTGCATCAGCTGATCGTGTATTTGTGAAAGCTCATGAGCTTTTGCCAAAACATCATCTTCATTGGGATTAGCCGAATTCATGGCCTCCCGGAGTTCTCTGTGTTTCTCAAACATGCTTTTCATCAAGGGTTTGGCCTGGGCATGCTCCTCTTCCCGGATGGCTTCAAATTGTTTGTGCTGTTCCAGGGTAATGCCCAATTTGTTTTCATGGTGATGGCAATGGTGATGATGGTGGTGGCCTTCATCACCGTCTCGGTCAGAATCATGGGCCTGGGCCAAGCCAGAGAAGGATGCTAGGAACAAAACCAAGGTAGTGGCTAAAAGCGATTGTCTAATGTGATTTTTCAAGATGTGTTTCTCCTTTTTTTGATCACTATATAAAACACGGCTATTTTCTACTACGCAAGAATTCAAAAATAGTTTCATCGCGTAACTTAAAGTAAACAGACCTTACCGATAACTTTTTTGAGCGTTTCAGCTTTTGCTGGGTTTAACGCGACTAATTGTTGATACTGGGAGCGTGCTTTTTCTTTTTGGTGTTGGAGGCAATATAAAATCCCCAAATCATTCAGGCTATCGATATTTTTGGGATCCAAGCGGGATGCGTTTTCAAAATCTTGGATGGCTTTTACATGGTTTCCTTTCTGAAAATAGGCAACTGCCTGTACCATGTAGGCGTTTGTCATGGTGGGTTCCAGCGCAATTGCTTTACCAGAGTAGAGAATAGCGTTGTTCCATTGCTTGGTTTTTTCGTATAAAAAACCAAGGTTATAGCAGGTCTGGGCATTCTTAGGCTCCAGATTAAAGGCTGTGTGAAAAGCCTGAATAGCCTGTTGAATATGACCGGCCTTAAATTCAGTAACCCCCTTATTTCGATAAGCGTCAGGGTTTTTATCGGATGACATTGTTTTAGGCTTATTCACAAGGGGAGGAGGCGAATTATTGGAAGATTGTAAATTGGCTATGGGGGGTTTTACAGGACTCCTTAGGTCCATCATTTTCGGTGCAAGCGATAACAACGGACTGCAGAGTCCTATCACGGCAACGAGGACAAAAAGGACCTTTTTCATGATATTTCAGTAATACCAGAGATTTACATCCTTCAAAAAGCTCTAGATAGAGGACTTTTAATACATATAATTGTTTTAATAATAAAATATTTTTTATTCTGCAATTGTAAGAGCCATAACATATCTCCCATCTTAAGAATTCTTTACAAACTAGTTGTAATAATTGTATACATTGCAATATTTTTATTACTTAAAATGATATTATACCCTTATAAGGGATTTATCTATATTCGAGGGAAAATTGAAAGCATTGAGTGTGTGCTTTGCGTTGCCTAAGGTGCAAAACAACTTTTTTCTTGGGTTTGGGTGCAAAACTGATTCAACAGATACACCGACATTTTTTGTACCTACCGATGAAAGTCGGGCAGTAACAGTAGCTGCCTGCCAGGAATATCAGTCCATGAATAGCGACCCTGGTTCATTGCAAGCATTGCAGGACATTGGAAACCGTTGGAAAAGGCGAAATTCAGGTAACCTGGAAGACACAACCGATTTTCAGCAAATAAAGTTTTTTATGCAGGAGATTGTTGCCTGGAAAAAAACTTTCCCAAAGGCAAGCCCACATTTTGATGCACTTGTTAAATTAGCAATCCCTCGTATAAACAATCTGGCTGCTATAAAAATGACAAAATTAAGCTTTATAAACGGTAACCGAGATGAGTTGAAAAACGACCTTTTCAATGCGGGTTGTTTGGCATTAATAATTGTAATAACAGGCTATGATTATACAACTGGAAACATGTTTTTAGGCAGTTATATGGATAGGATTGTTGGAAATGCACTTAAGAATGAGGCCAGAAAACAAGTGGCTCTGTGGAAAAAATCTCAAAGTTTCAGGCAAATTATTGATAGAGATACAGGTGAAAGTGGCTCAATAGAAAATTTAATAGTAAGCAAGGAGCGGCCAATACATGAGGTAAAAGAAGAACAAGCCCTTGAAACTGAACAAAAAAGGAGATTACCGGTCATTCTTGCACTATCAGATCTGGTGTTGAATTGTCGTGAATTATTAGTTTTAAGCTGCCGAGACGGCGTACTCTATGGACAACCTCATGCGTTTTATCAAATTGCAAAGGATTTTAAAATTGACATAACTACAGTAAGCAAAGCATTTAAACAAGGTATGAATAAGCTTAAAACGAAAGAGTCTTTACTCCCTCTGGAAGAAGTAGTATTGATTTTATCAGGTCAATTATCCCCTGTAAATCCAATGCCGCATCATCAAGTAGCTTCCATGTTAAACGTATCTTCTTTAAACTCCATAGTTTCTATAGAAAAGCAAGCTCGTGAAAAAGTTCAACGTTTACGTCAATTATTGGAGCACTCGCCTCAACCGGTTGATATGGACCAAACGATCGCGGCTATTTATTACTTAAGCTCATCCAAAGACAGACAAGTTGGTCGTATTACTCAGTGTGTGCAACAGGCAATTAAAAAATATGAAAATATAGATGTTGCTTTCATCAATCTGGGTACCGATATTTACGAATTGTATGATCAAGTGAGCGTCACGTCTGGGCACCAATTTCGACATAGAGTACCAGCAATTTTAATGATGCGTGGTATTAAACCGGATACATTGAAAACAGAGTTGGGTTTAGGTGATGATGCAATCTGTGCAGCCAAACGCATTATAGGTATTGATAAATCACCTTCCCGTCAGAAATGGGCTGAGACAAGACAGATTACAGCATCATTAGATTCTCAATTTGAAAAATTACCCACCAATTGGCATTTACAGCTAAACGATGGAAGTCGACAATTTGAAATGCCTCGAATAAGACAATCTACGGCTGCAAATGCTTATAGAACACTGAGTCTGAAACAACGTGTGTTTTTCTCCCTTTTTACCCAGGCGATTTATGAGTATCCTGACCTGACCCGAGAACTGTTTATACAATATGTAAAAGATAAAACAGGCTTAAGCGTTACGGAAAGAAACTTACATGACTTTATTTCATCTGCAATGAAAGCATGCGGTCATACAGATACTAGTCCTTTTGTTCTTGATGTGTCATTGGCTCATAGACGAGAAAAAAGTTCACTTTTATCTGCTCACAAAAAACTCTTTGATCATTTTCCTGAAGATAATTGGAAGCTTGATGCTACTAAAGAACAAACAAGAGCTGCTAAGGCGCGTTGGAGGACATTGTCTGACGAGCAAAAAGCGGTATTTTTCTATTGGAGCAAGTTGGTAAAAGAGGGTAAGGTCCCTACGGGAAGCAGCATTGCTGCCGAGATTAACACTGCTGTAGGAAAAAACATTGCCCATACCATCACTGTGAATTTAGCGTTACGAGCGTTAAGAAAAATATTTCAGGCCCCTATCGGCAATTCAAACCAAGCAGTTGTTAAAGGCCGTGCTGTTTCAAAACAAATGGAAAATATAACTGTTCCTTTTCCATTGTATGGCGTGACTTATATGTTTCCTTCATATGCTGAAAGAGTATGGGTTGGATTGGAAAAAACCAAATTATCTGGCGCTGAACGAGTTGGATTTAGAGTATGGTATGACGAGTTTCTTATGGGTAAACAGGGTTGGAAAAAAGTACTTGAAGTATTACGTGAAACCTACCCATATCCTGGCACGGGTATATCCGCTGTAAAACAGCTTGTAGCCCGAGCAAGCGCAAAGCTACATGTGCAGAAACAATCACAGGCGGCATAATTAATCTTTAAGTGAATGTATTCAAAAAATGGTGCGCTCGGAGAGATTCGAACTCCCGGCCTCATGGTTCGTAGCCATGCACTCTATCCAACTGAGCTACGAGCGCAACTGTGAAGTGTTAAGGGGAATTGTATCCAAAACCTGTTAAAGGTTCAACCAGTACGGCTCGGCATGGGGTGCCGTCCAAACCCTGGTATTTGATGGGGAAAGCCATCAAGAGGTAGTCACCGGGTTTAACAGAGGCCAGATTAATGCCTTCCAGAATAATCATGTCATGGGTCAAAAGGACCTGATGAGCTTTTAAGTCCGGCGAATCATACAATTCGATGGAGAGATAGTCAATGGCAATTAAGCGAAGCCCCAAACTAACGGCATATTGCGCACCATCTTCGGTAAGGGCGGCAAAATCCGTGCGAAATGTTTCTGGGTGAGTTTGCCAAAAGCCGCTGTTCTTCGTTTTAAGCAATAGCCTTGTTACGCCTGTCAAGTCATAGCGTTGTAAGACCTCTGCCGTAATAGCTTGAATCTCAGGTGGGATTTCAATCACGCGAGCTGGGCCGTAGCAAGCGTCTAAAGAAAGGCTTTCCACGGTTTTTCCATTGTTCAGGATGTGATGGGGGGTATCAAAATGGGTTCCGGTTTGAGAACCCAGGTGCAGTTGGGTTACGTTGGCAGGGTCTCCGCAGCTTATGTCCAGCGCAGGTTCAAAGACGACTGCCGGATCGCCCGGATAAATCGGCATCCCCGGAAAGATAGGTACCGAGATATCAAAGAGTTGCGGTGATTTCTGCATAAAGAGCCTCTTCTGTTTGCGGTGACAAGGCTTTAAAAGGGAACGTTGTAGCCGTATGCTGACCTTGAAACTGCGGTAGGCGATTCAAATAAGCTTTCAGCCCTGTGATTTTGCCATAGCGATTTAAAACACTCCGTAAGGCCCCAAGAATGGGTTCTTTTTTCGTGTCACCGTCCAGAATAGCCCGATAAAGCTGCGGGAAGGCATTGGACATACCCGGAATGACACCGTCACAGCCCAACATGCGCGACTGAATGATTTCCGTATCGGTGCCGACATGAAGTTTCAGGGCCGGAAATTGTTTTCGAAGCGTTTCAATCCGGTTCATATCGCCCGAGGTATCTTTCCAGCCGATGACAGCGGGAAATGCGGAAAGCAGCTCAGGCGAAATATCTACCTGGCTGTGGTTGGGATTGTGGTAGAGGTAAAACGGTTTTTTGACGCGTTGTTGTTCCAAGACAGTTCCCAGCATGTCGGTAAGGCCATTAACCGTGATGCCCGGGAAATAGAATGGCGGCATCCACATTAGGCTTTCAACGCCCGGTTGGGCCAGCGCATGGGCTTGCAGGTCCAAGATATCGGCCAGGGCACATGCCCCGATATTCACGGTTACTGGTAAGCCAGGATTGACAGATAACACGGCTTCCAGATAGGTTTTTCGTTGTTGCACGGAAAAATTCGGGAATTCCCCAGTGGTGCCCAACACTAAAATGCCGTCCGCCTGATAGGACTTTAACCAGGTTAGATGCGTCTCAATCATCGGTGGCAAAGGGTTATAGGCATTGTCCACCAGTGTCAGGGTGGGAACGATCCACTCAAAATCTTTTTTTAAACGCCGACTCTCCATAGCTTTATTCAACCACAAACTGGGTGATGTTCTAAAGCATATAAAAAGTATTGTAGTATAGCTGCTTTCATGATTAGCTTTTGATATCTGATTTTAATCCCTCACTATTTCTGAAAAATCAAGAAAGGAAAAACCATGCTTTCAGTGACGCCCGTCTCTTTTGGTACTCTGAGTCGTAGAAGATTTTTTGCAGCAACTGCCGCTACAACTGCGACAGCCTTTGTTAATCAAGGAAAAGTCAAAGCAGATGACGAAGATAAGCGACGACTGAAACTATTAGACGACAATGCAAGCTCATGGGCTAATGAACTTGAAGCATTAAAAAAATTAGGTGTCCTAACGGATACTAAGAAAGTTTTGACACAAGAAGATTGTGCAATGGGTTGGAAATGTGCAGAGCACCTTGCCGAGGTCATGGCTAAACTTCAATGGAATTTCACCGATATCGCGGGTTATTTTAATATAAATAACATAACAAAAGCTCCGTTAGAGACTCTTGCTGAGCTCTGTGGTAAAGATAAGACATTGAAATTAGAGACTTTAGGTGAACTACACAAACATTGGCCTAAAAATTAGAGCTTGATTTTAGGCTGCTATTTTTGTTGACTGGAAGCAGAGAGCGATTGAGGAGTTTACAGCCATGGATATTAAAAACCTGAATGGTGACGTGATTCATACCACCGCAGAAGAAACCTTGGCGGGTGTGGATTTTTACAAGGCCAGCCTGCCGCAGGCCAACTTTGAAGGGGCCGATCTGACGGGCTCGCGGTTTTACAGTGCCAACTTGGCTGGTGCGAATTTTCACAACGCCAAAGCCAAAAGTGTCGATTTTCAAATCGCCAACCTAACGGGTGCGAATTTATCCGGTGCCGATTTGTCCTATACCAATATGCTGGATACCAACCTGTCGGGAGCTGATTTAACGGATGCAAACCTCAAATGGGTTGTTTGGAAAGGTACCAAATACAGCAAAGAAACCAAGTTTCCCAAAGGCTTTAAGCCGCAAGCTCACGAAATGGTCCTTGTTACTGAAGCATTAGCAGTTTAACCCTCTCCATCTCCGATGGGGAGGGAGAATTCGTTAGGCGAGCACAAATGTATGATTCAACTTTAATGCTTGTCGAGCCTTACGGATTCGGGTGGGGGCCTACCGAATAAACCGGGCTAACCCTATTGCCAGGATACCGGCTGTCAGCAGAGAATAAAATCTAGCATTGGTAAGGCTGTTCTGGCGAGTTTCTTCAGGCATATCCTGGATACCGGACGCAGAAGGAAGATTTCTTTCAAAGGTGTCCAAATTATAGCTCGTTTCCTCAGGCATATCGTAGTTCTGGCCAAATCGCATAGACGGCCCAGGCCCTTGGTGAAGGGGAGCATAAAATGACGATGAAATTGCAGAGACCATAACATTTCCTCCAAGCAGTTGCTGGAAGCCTTAGGCTTTATGGGAAAACACACATTTACTTTTGTCTACTCAGTATACGAATAATTGGACTATAGAAAAGGTCCATTTATGATGGTTTAATAGAACCACTTTAGAGCAGGGATAAAAAAATGACCAAACATTCGGGCGGTATCGTTTTAACCAGTCTGCAACTGGACCGGGAAAGCCATGTGCCGATGTTTCAGCAGTTGTACCAGGCGATAAGGCAAGCGGTCCTCTCCCGGGGGCTGTTACCGGGCGCTCGGCTTCCCTCCACGCGAACGTTGGCCAAGGAACTGGAGATTTCCAGAAACACCGTAGTGATGGCTTACGAGCAGTTATTGTCGGAAGGCTATGTTGAGGGCCAGATTGGCTCCGGCAGTTACGTCAGCCGAATTTTGCCGGATGAGTTGCTCGCCGGACGGTTAGAAACAGAAAAATTGCAAGCGGAGCCCGGCCATGAAATCAAATATCGCCCCAAGCGCTACCTGGCCCATGCCCCGATGAAAATTTGGAAAGGCCGCGGCGGACTTCCTCGGGCGTTTCGGTTTGGGGTGCCGGCCTTGGACCATTTTCCCTATTCGACTTGGAACCGCATTCTCAATAAATATTGGCGCAGCGAACCCCAGGCATTGCTGAATTATGGCCGCATCGCCGGATATCGTCCGCTATGCGAGGCTTTGGCGATGTATCTTCAAATTGCCCGGGGGGTTCGGTGCGAGCCGGAACAGATTATTATCGTCTCAGGCTCCCAGCAAGGGTTGGATCTCACCTGCAAGGTATTGCTGAATCCCAGTGATACTGTTTGGATGGAAGATCCCGGCTATCACGGCGCGCGCGCGCCTTTCTTGGCTGCCGGGGCAAAGATTATCCCGGTTCCTCTAGATGAAGAAGGGTTGGATGTTACCCGGGCCGAGCAGCTTTCGCCCCAAGCAAGGTTGGCCTTTGTCACGCCGTCTCACCAATTTCCGCTGGGGATGACGATGAGCTTGACTCGGCGGCTTCGCCTTTTGGAATGGGCCTCTCGCGTCGGCGCATGGATTATTGAAGATGATTACGATAGCGAATTTCGCTACTCCGGTCGCCCCTTGGCGGCACTTCAAGGGTTGGATCATGATGGCCGCGTTATTTATATCGGCACATTCAGCAAAGTGTTGTTTCCTTCGTTGCGATTAGGTTATTTAGTCGTACCGCCCAATCTGGTCGATGACTTCACGGCGGCACGGGCGATGTCCGATCAGCATTCTTCCTTGATTGAACAGGCTGTCGTTACAGATTTTCTTACCGAGGGGCATTTTTCAAGACATATTCGCAATATGCGTGCGCTGTACCAGGAACGCCAGCAGGCAGTGATTAAAGCGGTAGATAAATATTTAGGCCCTCGATTAGATGTGCATCCAGACAATGCCGGTATGCATCTCGTGGGCTGGCTTTCAAAGGACATGGATGATGAAACGGTGGCTCAAGAAGCCGTCACTCATGGTGTGGATGTTTTGCCGTTATCGGTATTTGGCTCTAATCCGTTGCCCAGGCCAGGTCTTTTACTGGGGTATGCGGCGATTAACGAAGCTCAAATTAACGAAGGGATTGAGCGCTTGGGAAAAGCATTGAATTAAGAAATGTAAAAAAGCTGAGAATTATGACAACTTATAGTTCTCAGGGTCTTTAATAACTGTATATTAAGGAGAATTTTTGATGACAATGATACAAGCATTGCATGGATATAACAAACTTTCATTTGGCGTTGCTCCTAAAAGAAAGAAGGAGGCTGGAGAAGATGCAAGAGTTGATGCGATGATTATTAGAATGAAAAACAGATGGTCAGAAATTTTTGGCATACCTATTGCTAAACTAATTCCCATGAGTTGCAAAGATTTTTTTGCTCGAGTACCTGATTGGGAAACAAAACTGAAACCTCATGAAAATACTGGCATAGATCTCGGGAGTTTGTATCTAATATTCATCCAAGAGTTCCAGAAAGATTCTGGAAGTAGTTTAATTGAAACAGTTAGAAAAACAGATAAGCTATTTCAAGATATGATAGCAGGGGGGAAAGAAATAGCAACCGTAATGAATGCTTAATCATCAACCTTGTAGAATATTTTCTCCCTCAACCCAAAGCCCTGATAAAGTATTGACACCGTAAAAATAAAGCAGTTCCTGGTAACTGGAGACGCCAAAAATCGCAATATCAGCTCGCTTGCCGAGGGTGAGGGAGCCTCGGTCATGGCTTCGGCCCAGGGATTTTGCAGCGTTTAGCGTCACAGCCTGGATGACTTCGTGAGGGTGCATACCCATTTGCAGGCATCCCAGTGTCATCATCAGTTGCAGGTTGGGGCTGGTGTTGGAGCCGGGATTGAAATCCGTGGCGAGGGCGACCGTGACACCAGCATCTAATAATTTTCGGGCTGGAGCATAGTCTTTCATGCGTAAATAAAAAGCCGTGCCGGGTAATAATGTTGCCACTGTCTCACTTTTAGCCATGCGTTGAATGCCTTTGTCGGAAAGATGCAACAAGTGATCCGCTGAGAGTGCGCCAATATCACACGCCATGATGGCGCCTTCCAGATCGCTGAATTCTTCCGCATGAATGCGGGGTTTTAGGCCGTATTTCAAACCGGTTTCTAAAATGCGTCGGCTTTCCTCAACAGAAAAATAACCCGTTTCACAAAATACGTCGTTAAACTCAGCCAGCTCGGCAACTGCCGGGATCATCTCGTTGCAGAGAAGATCCACATAGCCGGGGTGGGGAATGTCATGCGCACCCATAAAGGTTGAAATAATATCCATAGGGAGCTCATCTTGAAGATTTTTTAAAACTTGAAGACTTTTAATTTCGCTTTCTGTGGTGAGGCCATATCCGCTTTTACATTCAATGGTCGTTACCCCAAAGCTCATAGAGGTTTCCAGACGTTTTTTGGTCAGCGCTTTTAATGTTTCAAAATCCGCTTCTCGTGTTTCTCGAACGGTTTTCATAATGCCGCCGCCTGCTTGGGCTATTTCTTGATAAGTTTTGCCGGCCAGTCGCATTTCAAATTCGTCGGCGCGGTTGCCAGCAAATACCGGATGTGTATGCGAATCGATTAATCCCGGCAAAGCGATACAGCCCGGGTAGTGGTGCGTTTCAGAGGCTTCAGGGGCTTGGCTTGCTTTTCCTATCCAGATAATTTTGCCGTTTTCAATAACGAGGGCGCCGTGATCAATGGGGGCAATATCCACCGGTATTAGCTGTTCAAACCCTGTCAGTAAAATGGACATATTAGCGCAAGCAGCCCCCACCCGCATCCGTAAGGCTCGACGACCATAAGGGTTCCATCATAGATTTGAGCTCGTCTAACGGCTGCTCCCTCCCCCTGAAGAGGGGAGGGCAGATGAGGCTTGCATATTCGTTGAAACCAATATCTAAAAGCCTCTGCCTTCCCCCCTTCAGGGGGAAGGTGCCCGAAGGGCGGATGGGGGGTAGCTCAATGGTGCGCCGGAAGAGGATCTTCATGATTTTACCCTGCATGTTAGCGCTTTGTGGATTTGGGAGATAAATCCTCAACGTCCAGCCTGACCTCTTCCAAGTAGGCATCCAGACGTTCCATGGGTTCCAGGCCAATTTGCGCGCCAGGGTTTTGAACCACGAGAGAGGCATTCATCGAAGCCCGTTTTAAGGCCAGGGGCACATCCCATCCACTTTGGATGACGGAAGCGGTAAATGTGCTGGCAAAGGCATCTCCTGCCCCCAACGTACTGGAAGCGTTGACCGGGATACAGGGCATAAAATAACGTCTGCCCTGATTATCCGCAGCAAATACGCCGTTTCGGCCATCTGTAATAATAGAAATAGCGGGCCCCAAATCTTTTAACTTGTCCAACACGACCGTGACTCGTTCGGTCTTGGAAGAGCCGGTCAGCTTGGTGGCTTCCGTCCGGTTCATCACCAGAATAGTGGTTGCTTCAATAATATTTTTTAAATAGGTTTGCCCCATATTAATTTGGGAAATGCCAGGGTTAAAAGCGATTTGAATATTCAATTTTTTGGCCCACTCGGCCAGACGATCAAAAGCGTCTGCGGTTTTACTGCCAAAGGCGGCCAGGTAAAGCCATTTGGCCAGTCCCAGGCGTTGCCAGTTGATTTCGTCAAAATTCAGCAAATGGCTGACGCCTCGATTGACTAATACAATCCGGTCATGACCGGGAACGTTGACAATCAAAGACATGCCGCTATGAGCTTGAGATCCGCTGTCAATTTGCAGAAATTCCGTGTTGACGTGATATTGGCGCAGGCGGGTTAAAACCTCTTCGCCACCTCGGTCATTGGCAATCCGGGATAAAATGGCGGAGTTTAATCCCTGGATACTGAAATTAACTGCCGTATTGGTACCGCCCCCGCCGATTTCAAACAACGGGTATTCCACGTTGATTTTTGAACCCAGCGCCATGTACATATGGTTGCTTCGTACAAAAACCTGCTGATCTTCATCGACGGGGACATTGATAAAGACGTCCTGAATGGCGCTGCCGATGGAAATAATATCAATAGGACAATCATCAGATTCTGTCATGGGGTGTGACTCTGCTTTGCTAGCATCTGGTCGGCCTTTATCACTGCGGGTTCACCACACGATAATACCAGTACGTTGCGATAACGGGCAATGGACGCTTCCGTCTGCTCTTTTTGCAAGGTCTCTTCCAAGGCCAAAGAACGTAGAACACCGGCAGTTTGCGGATAATCAGTCGGGATGGTCTGGCTTTGCTGTTGCATCGTGTCCAGGGATTGCTGGATCTTCCCCAGTTCATCCACGGACTGGCGATATTGCATGTAATTCAAAATCAATTGATCTTGGGCCTGCTCCACTTCCTTGGCCAGCACGACCAGATCGGCTCCGTTCACCGCCTGAAGCTTTTGGGCGGTCGTGTCGGGTGTCGTAATCCGGTTAATCACGGAACTACCAATCATCGGGGCGGGATTTGCCAATGCGACAGAGGCTCCCATGCCGCCAGCCTGTACGATGGTTTGTAACACTTCTCGCGCAAACTTCGCTTTGTCTTTAACGGTCCCATTTTTTTCGGCCAGTTTTTGAAGCGCCAGTTGAAGCCCCGTATTATGCTCCAGTGTGGCGCGCCAGAGCACTTCCATGGAAGGCAGCAACTGTTTTTCTTGGTCTTCCATTTGCGACTGAATATCCTGATGGAGGACTTGTATCGGGCTGTTATTGATTTCGGCAAAACTTGAAACCGGTATCATCAAAAGCATCAATAGAAGGGCAAATAAAATCCCCTCTCCAGCTCCGCTGGGGAGGGAGTGATTGTTAGGTTCACCGATTCCCGAACAAGGCAATTGGTGAGCCTTACAATTACGGGTAGGGGCAAACAACCCCACCCGCAGCCCTAAGCTCACTAGCGTTCGCCAAGGGCTGCTACCCTCCCCAGCGGAGCTGGAGAGGGGATTATGGGTTACTTTTCTAATTCGCATGGGTTACCGTGCCGATACGGTTGTTGGAGGGACTTCAAAATGAACGTTCTGCATCCCTTTCGTTCCGGCCATCCGTTCCAGAACCAGATAGTGACGCATAGCATCCTCGCGCGCCTTTAATCGGGCCATATCCGCCGTGTCATACAGATGTTTCAGCCAGAGGGTATTCATCGGGTCAGCGGTTGCTGGCTGGTTTTGACATTGTGAGGCAAGTGCTGTTGCCAGCTGATCCTGGCGCAGGTATGCATTGAGGCTGTCTTTATAGGCAAAATAGTTTTCAACCAGCGATTGTTCTAAATGCTGGACGATACTGGATAATTCCACCAATTCGGTATCGGTGGGGAGTTGACTAATGTTTCCTTGTTTCTTGCTGTTTTGGATGGCCTTATCTACCATGCTGGAGCCGATACTGGTAAAGCCTGTCGTATAGGCATCCGCACTCAAAGCAGCGGGTAACAAGGCTGCACCACTTAAAAGTCCGCTAACCGTCCGAGACATCGCACTTTCGTGGACATAACGTTGCTCGAGAGGAGTTGCTAATTGCTTCAGGCTGTATTGAATAACCGGATTCCTGACCACAATGGTCTGCCATAGGGTACTGAGGTTTTGAAAATCTTCGTGACTCTGATCGGTATGTTTTGAAATTTCCACTTTGAGTTGAGAAGGCAAATAATCCACCGGCTCGGAAAGCTGGACGTGTTTGGGAGAAGCTTGATCAAGCTGAACAATCTCATTGACCGACGTGGCACCCGAATCAGCCCAAACAAAGGCTGATTGGCTAAATATACTGGTCAACGTCAGTAAAACAAGGGCATTCTTCAACACAAATTACATCCCAGGTTAAATATTGCCCTATTGTGCCAGAAAAAAAGCGATAATTCTTAATTCATGATTAATTATGCCTATAAATGAGAACAAATACTATTAAATTTGTTTTTATATTTATATAGTGTATATTGGACAGAGGCTTAATATGTTGCAATCACAATGGCAAAATCCTTGGGTACCCCGTCAACAAATTTTACCCCATATATTGAAACAAGCGAATGCAGCTACTTGGGCGAAAATGGCATGAAAAATGTCTACAACAGCGTGTTTAACGGTGTGCAAAACTACTTCACCAAACAAGCCGCCAATCTTTAGAGTGGTTAAACTGGAATACATGGTTCCTGCTTGGCTTCCATGGCCTCCAGGTATTTTTCAGCGTCCATCGCAGCCATACAACCCGTTCCGGCAGCTGTAATCGCCTGGCGATACTTGTGATCCTGCACATCACCACAGGCAAACACGCCAGGGACATTGGTATCTACCGTACCCGGCGCTACTTTAATATAGCCTGCCGCATCCAATTCCAACTGGTCTTTAAAGATTTCGGTGTTGGGTTTAT
>Ga0206873_1185_pt1 | contig 18901 bp, 14 predicted proteins | sample Alteio_BWOrgCont_11_FD_152631 | JGI IMG/M metagenome (GOLD analysis project Ga0206873, IMG submission 152631) | Enriched cells from forest soil in Barre Woods Harvard Forest LTER site, Petersham, Massachusetts, United States -... | ecosystem: Environmental > Terrestrial > Soil > Temperate forest >...
AACAATTATGAGAACCGGATGCGTATTGTTGGCTTCGCCATCGTCGCCCACCGCTGAATTAATCCATTGTTTCAAGATACTTTTCTTGATGCCCCCCTGGGCCAAAGCCAATATACCCTCGGCATCACCTTCTCCATCCCATGGCATCTCAAAAAATGAGGACTCTTGATTGCCGTGACAACAAAACATAATCAACCCTTCTGCCCCGAGTGTACTCTGCAATTGAGTCTTGATCCATGCAAGCCCCGTAGCAAGATCCTGAGCACCCGCTGGAACAATCGTTTGAATGTGATCCTCGGGCACATTGTATAGGGTAGAATCGGTCAATGCTGACTTAACCGTTTCTAAATCACCATCGGTAAGATGAGGATGATCAGATGCACTAAAACCATTGGAGTCATTTTGCAGCACAGAAGGTCCACCAATAAGCAGCACAAACCGTTCTTTATTTTCATTTTTTTGCCAACTGTGGAGTTCACGTCTTGGCGTAGACTCGGGGTAAAAATGCAGTTGATTGTAGGGAATACCTGTTTTTTCCAGGTCAGCCTGAGCCTCTTCCAAGCCACTTATTTGAGGTTTCCGAAGATTTTCTGTCAATGCATGAGCATACATGCCAAAAAAGCTTAAATCATCCTGGTTAGAAGACGCAAGAACCTTGATATTGGGTTTCCACCCAACCCGCAGCGAATAATAACGGCCCGTTTGGCTACAACCGCTTAGAGATAGCATGAGCAACATCGCTAAAAAACAGGAACATACACGACACAATAATGGGTACACGGAATTCATGCTCAACTGCCCATCTCTTAAAGAAACCTAAAATAAAAATGGAGGCGACAGGAATCGAACCCGCGACATTCTGCGTGCAAAGCAGACGCTCTACCAACTGAGCTACGCCCCCATGGCGTGGTATGGCTACTGTAACCAAAAACCGGCATGATGAAAAGAGGGAAACTTCATAGAGGTCGATTAATCCAAATAGAAACTGGTGACGATTTTTCGGCCTTCTTCGGCGTAGGCGATGGCTTTTTCCAGCGTGCCACTGGAGTGGAAGAGAAAACTGAGGAGTTGCTGACAGTTGTCGACAATTTCCCGGTTACAGAGACGGCTGGCGTCCGCGAGCGTCATCATGTTCCACTCGGGATGCTCCTGGATATTAGGAATCCCGATGAGTTGGTCCTGAACGTCTGAGGGCTGATGACCGATGGTTTGAGGAAGGATAACAATGAGATTTTTGGGATTGGCCCGCATCGCGCCCCGGATAGCTGCTGCGTTGGTACCGCTGGAGCCACCACTGGTAACAATGGTATTGCCTTCTTTGGCCAACATATAGGCCAGGGACTCAATGAGCTGCTGATGAGGCAACGGAATATTACGGCTGCCGATAATCGCAATGTTTTTGGAATGCTGACGAAGCGCCACCAGCTCGGCGGCAAGCTCATCGTGCGGGTCGGGGATATCCTGGTCGGCCTGGTCCATGGCCAACGCCGAACCGGTAATAGACGGCTCATCAGCCTTGTTTGTTAAAAGACTCACTCTTCTCATTGCTTCACACGGGTTTCTATGTCACTCTAACGTGGATGTCTATACTAGCTTAAAACGACGTTTGTGGATAGATTGTTTTTTGTGGATCGATACAGAAGTTAATGATGATGCAGGCTGTGACTTCCCCTTCTCTTAATGGCTTGAATCCCCAACAGCAAGAGGCCATTTACACCACTCAAGGCCCTCTGTTGGTTCTGGCTGGCGCAGGTAGCGGTAAGACTCGCGTATTGACACACAAAATAGCTCACGCGATTTCTGAAGGTATTGAACCCGGGCGCATTCTGGCCGTGACGTTTACCAATAAGGCCGCTCGCGAGATGACTGCACGGGTTCAAAAGATGGTAGCGGAATATGGGTATGGAACCAGCTGGATCGGAACATTTCATAGCATCTGTGGCCGTATTTTGCGCCGAGAAATCACACATTACCAAACGCAAACCAACCGGGTATGGAATACCAATTTTGTGATTTACGATGAATCCGATTCGCTGGCTGCCGTCAAAGAATCGATTCGCGCTTTGGAACTGGATGAAAAACTCTATAACCCCAAAACGATTCGCTATACGATCAGCAATTTGAAAAACCAATTGATCTCGCCTTACCGCTATGCTTCTGAGGCCGTGGATTACAAGACTGAAAAACTGGCCCGTATTTATGACGGCTACGAAGCGGTTTTATCGCGTAATAACGCGCTGGATTTTGATGATCTGCTTCAGAAAACCGTGGAAATTCTGCAGCAAAATCCCCATATACGAGAGCGCTATCACGAGCAGTTTCACCATGTGCTGGTCGACGAGTTTCAGGACACCAACGATGCCCAGTACGAATTTGTGCGCTTGATCGTGGAAGGGTGTTTAAAATCTGAACGTAAAAGCATTGTGAATAAAACCTTCTGGCAAGGACGATCGTTTTGCGTGGTAGGCGATGTCGATCAATCGATTTATAGCTGGCGAGGCGCTAATTTTCAGATTATTTTGAATTTTCAAAAAGATTATCCCGATGCCAAAGTCGTCACACTGTCTCAAAACTACCGCTCCACGGGGAATATTTTAAGTATTGCGAACGCCATTATTGAAAATAACGACGAACGCATTCCCAAGACGCTATCTTCTATCAAGGGACAAGGCGAAAAAACTATATGTTACGAAGCAAAAGACGACCGAGACGAAGCGTTTTTTATCCTTGAAAAACTGCAGGATATTGTGTCAGAAGGCAAAATAAAACCGGGCCAATGCTGTATTTTATATCGCACCAATTTTCAAAGCCGCGCGTTTGAAGATGTCCTGATTTCCAAGGGGTTGGCCTACACGGTGGTGGGGGGCATCAAGTTTTATGAGCGCCGTGAGATTAAAGATGTATTGGCCTACATGACCGTGTTGTTTAACGATCAGGATGCCTATAGTGTGAAACGCATTTTGAACGTCCCGCGTCGAGGTATCGGCAAGACCAGTATTGAGCGCATTGAAACCTATGCTGCAAAAGAAGATATCTCTTTTTACCAGGCGCTTCGGCAAGTGGATGCCATCCCCGATTTGCAATCCAAAGCCAAAAAGGCCATTGGATCTTTTGTGGCCATTATGGAAGACCTGAAAAACCATGCCGGGTTAAATCTAGGGGACTTGATTATTTATCTGGTAGAAACCACAGGCTATCTCGACGAACTGAAACAAGACGATCCACTGGACGCCGAAGGCCGCATTCAAAACATCGAGGAATTTGTGAGCGTGGCGCGCGAATATTTAATGGATAACACGGATGGTGATCTGGCCGGGTTTTTGACACAGATGTCTCTCTTAAGCGATATCGATTCCGCTGAATCGATTGAAAACAAATACGTGCTGATGACACTGCATGCAGCCAAGGGCCTGGAATATCCGATCGTCGCAATTTCCGGTTTGGAAGAAGGCTTATTCCCGCATAGCCGATCTTTAAGCGACAAAGCCCAGATGGAAGAAGAGCGACGCTTAATGTACGTGGGCGTCACCCGTGCCGAAGATCAGTTGTTTTTAACCTACGCCCGGCGTCGGATGGTCTTTGGGGAGTTACGTTATTCCACCCCCAGCCGATTTTTGAAAGAAGCCCCGCAAGAGCTGTTTTCCGGCCTGTACACCTTAGATAACGATTCTCGGGATGATTATGTGGATCGCCGCAGAAGCCGGGATGAAACCGAGCGCTATTATGATGAGCCGGTCATGCGAAAAATCCGCCCGCGTATTGAGAGAGAACTCAACGTCCCGCCGCCGAAACTTTTACCAGTTGGCACAAGAGTCAGTCATGAAAAATTCGGTCAAGGGACGATTCAGCAGGTGTTGGGCGAAGGCGAAAAAGCCATCTACAGCGTCGCTTTCGATACGATTCCCGGCAAGAAGCTTCTGGATCCCAAGTTTGCGAAGCTTTCTCCGCTTAATTGACTTCTTAAAACTACTGCTATAGGATTAATATTTGATATTTGAATAAGGAACTGTGCCCATGCAAATTATGTTCAATACAGCAAAAGTCGGCTTTTCATCGACCCATCAGACACAAGACAAGTGGGCATCCTTAGCTAAAGATTTGTCTGACCCTATGAGGATTACAAAACTTCAGGTTCTACAAAGCATGATTTCAGGAGAATATCTTGCTGGTCCAACTAAAACTCCCACAAAATTTTATACGCAACTATTGGATTCAAAACATAATGTTTTAGGCTCAACCCATATACAGACAGGTAAAATAATTGACCATTTTGTTTTGGATCGAGATCAGATTTCTCCGGTGATACAGACCCTTAATCAAAAGGCCCTAGCTGAATTTCCTGATTTGCAGAAAAACGGAATAAGGACTTATAAGGGCTTGCTGCACTTTTTAGTTGGTAAAAACAAGAAGGTATCATGGACTAAGCCAACAATAGGCCGATATCCTGATCTGGCAGGATTTCCTGGTAATCAATATGTAAAGACGACAACCCAAATTGGTCAAACTCAATTAAAAATTGAACTGGAAGATTCGGCTCCTCCACCTTCTGCTGTGTTATTTTTAAAGGTTAATAATATTGAACATCAATTCAGCTTTCCTGTAGGTCTATGTAAACGTTTAGGTTTGGTTCTTCCATCCGCCAAGGCGGCTGCTTAAAAAAATTCTTATCTTTACACAGGGATCTAAAATCCTCCTGGCCGATTTTGGTAAAAATGCTATGATGGTTAAGGAAGAGTCGTGTGACTTGGGGAGAGACTTGTGACCGTGTTGCGGCAGATTCGGAATCAGGCATCCAGCATGCTGGATATGCTGGCCAATGAATTGATTCGCTCTGAAGGCGAAGGGTTTGGGAAAACGCCCCGTAAGCTGATGAAAACCAAGATGGCTTCTCCCGAAGCGGATGTGAAGCGGTTGATTATGACTGCCAATACACTGGAAGACATCTGGCAGTTCCTGGTGGAACGCCTGCGATCCGGGTCTGAACCCGAGTTTATGATTTTTTCGATTGTCGATGAAGTCTCTGAACTGTTTCGGTTGCGGTATTTGGCATTGCCGGATAGTCAGAAGAGTTTTCAAGGCGAGTTTATTCCGCTCTGCGACAAGTCGAACCACTTTGTGAAGACCGTCCTCAGAACCGACACGACGTTTACCAATGAGCTGATTGACCTGGGGCGCGAAGTGCTGCCTTATCTGCCTACGCGAAACCGCGAGAAGGAAAATATTTTCAGTATTCCCCTGGTGGCCGGGAATCGGACAATTGCCGTCATTACACTAGGCTTTGAAGCGCTGGATAGCTTTTCTCAGGCCAAGTTGTCTTACACTTATTTGTTACGGGATCAGCTGGCGCAGGTGGTTTGGAATTTAATTCTCCAGGAACGCATCCAGAACCAGCCTCAGCTGGATAATCTGACCGGGCTGATTACACATAGCTCGTTTCATCAGGTGTTTCAAAAAGAACTACGCCGCGCCAAGTTTGAAAAGTATCCCTTGAGCCTGATTCTGCTGGACATTAATGACTTAAAAATCTATAACACCCAGTACAGCCACCAAATGGGCGATCGGGCGCTGGCTCGGCTGGCCTCTATTATTAAACATCATGTCCGAGGCATTGATACGATTGCTCGTTACGGCAACGATGAAATCGCCGTGATTATTCCCGAAACCGACCCTACTTCGGTAATGCAAATTACAGAATCCTTGATTGAAGCTGTGAAAGAGCCTCATAAATCCGTGAAACCCTTTACCATCAGCGCCGGTATTGTGACGTATCCCAATGACAGCTTGGATATTGATACCCTAATGCAAATAGCCGAAAATACCCTGCAGTTTGGTAAACATAAAAGCGATGAAACCCACTCTTCTTCGATCACCTTGGCAACCGATTTGGCGCAGGCCAGTGATCAGGACAGAATTGAAGTGTTTACCGAGCAGATTGCCCGCAAGTATGGCGAAACGGGGTCGGAATTGTTTGAAACCCTGATGCGCCGCATTGAGAAAGACGCCCAACTGGAAAACGAAAACCTGATGCTGGAAACGGTCGCTTCTCTAGCGGGAGCCATGGACGCCAAGGACAAATACACGCGCGGCCATTCTCAATCGGTTGCAAACTATGCCGTGGCGCTGTCTCATGCCGTGGGACTGTTACCCGCGGAAGTCGAGAAAATACGGCTGGCGGCTTTCTTTCATGACATCGGCAAAATCGGCATTCCTGAAAGTATTTTAAACAAGCCCGGCCCACTGACCGTGGCTGAAAAGGAAATTATGGATCAACACCCGGTGATTGGCGCTCAACAGATTTTATACCCGGTGACGGCCCTTCGCGATATTGTGCCTTTGGTGGAATATCACCACGAACGCTGGGACGGAGAAGGTCATCCTGCCAGGCTGAAAGGCGAGAATATTCCGATGGGTGCTCGCATTGTTTCCATTGTAGATGCCTTCCATGCCCTTACATCTGATCGCCCCTATCGAAAAGCGATGCCGTTGGATCAAGCCATGGCCATTCTGCACGAAGGGGCCGGCAGTATCTGGGATCCGAATTTGATTCAAAAATTTGCCGACCTGGTTCAAAATGCTCGTTGCCAACCGGGGATGGAACCATCTGCGGTTGTGGTTTAATCCCAGCCGTATTGCATCTTTCTAGCCACTTGTCTGATTCAAGCTGTCCAAATTTGCGATACGATTTCCGCGAAGTTTGAAATAAATCCCGGTTCGTAAATTTAAGAGGAGGTTTAGTAATGAAAAAACTTTTCCTGATGTTGCTGATGGGCGGCTTTTTTTTAACACCCTTGGCCCATGCCGGTGCAACCGCCTATGCTGGTAATGGTATGGCTTATGCTTCAGCCGGTACTACTGTTGCTTATGCTGGAAGCTATCATGTTCCATGTGCGCCTGCACCTTGTCCTCCTAAAACCACTTATGCTCCTCCACCCTGCAGACCGACTCCTTGCATCCACAGCGCCCCTCCACCTTGTCAGCGCTACGTAACCTATTCAAGATGGTAAATGGCAGTTTGTGGTCAGTGGCGATAGCGATTGTTGTTGCCACTGGCTTTGCCTATGCGGAAGCGCCTATAAGCATTCCTACCGCTGATGGTGGTCATCTGACCATGACGGTTCCGGAAGTGAATGTTTTTATTGACGGCGCCTTTTTATCCAACGCCTTGCAACAAGGTATTGCCTATGCAGATGCACAGGGACGGGTTTTTATTGATGTGGATTACCTGTTCCAAAGGGGATTAACCTCCCCTCAACCTGTGGGTCACCGCGGTTTATTTTCCCGCTTGGCAAGCCAACCAGCCAGTGGATATAAGGGATTGCTGGAAAATTTTTCAGAAAACAATAGCGACCCCCTACTGCACGGCGATGTGATCCGTGTCAACAATTCAACATCTAATGTGAGCGAGATTCAGCCGGTCAATAGTGTGAAAATCCTACCGAGTGAGCAAGTAGCTCTTAGAATAGCCAGCCCACTTGCGCTTTTGCAAACAGAGTCATCTCCCGGGCGCATTGACTTTATCAGTCCGGTAGAATCCCCTAAAACAATATTGAAAAAAGAAGATCCACCGCAACTCATGCCCTCTGGCCAAAAAATAATTGCGCTGGGTCAGCCTCTGCCGGATGTTTTTATCCATCCTTATCCGTCCTCGCCGCCTCAAAACCCGGACTACACCAGCTCAAACGTATTACAGGACGCGCTTAGACCGATATTTTAACGACCTGCTTCATTTGACATCACACAGCTAAGCCTCATACAATGAAGAGCCAAACAGTACAAACTTGAGGTGTATGTCCGAATGTCATCAACCATTACCCAGATTGCCTGTGACCTGAATGAAGAGGTAGATAACAAGTACGCGTTGGTTCTGGAAGTCTCTGACTTGGCGAAGCGCTTGCTGGAAGATGCCCGTCACAAAGGTGATGAAGAGATGTTCGGTGGCTCAGGTGGCAATACCTCTTTGGAAAAAGTGATTTACCAGGCCCTGATTATGAAGGCCAGTGAAATTGACATCGGCGACGGCCTGATCGGCTAGTTGAGCTTTTAAATCAGCTATTTAACGTATGCAGGCGGGTGGGTTTGTACCGATACGGTAAGTACCCTAACAACCCTCCTCTCTCCCAAATATGATCTAAGTGCCTCCGCAAGAGGCACTTTTTTTTTGCAAGTTTTTTAAAATTCCCTAGCACAAAAATCATTTAGATTGTTTTTATATTATTAAGTAATAAGGTTGGAGACTCGGGTTGTGAGTACTACAGGTCAGAATTCAAATAACGGCCAGACGGGCAAGCAAGGCAATAAAGCCATATTTGGGCAGCAAGCAGCCGGTTCGTATGTAGCTAAACCCAACTATGCGACTGCTCCCAATTATGCAAAACAAATAATACCCTCGACATTACCCGCCAGTTTTGGAATCTCTCATCCGACTGCAACACAATCACCTTTTGGCGGTAATGTGGCATCTGCACCAAAATTACCTGCCACTGCTGTAAAGCCGGCCGTCAAAGCGCCCAATTACACATCAATATTGAGACCATTCAGCTAAATACCTTTTTGTTATAATGCTCGGCAAGATGTCTGTTATTCCCCTTAGCCAAACTCGGCTGGAACATGAGATTTTCCCGCGCATTAATAAGCCTGCGCGGTATTTGGGTATGGAATTTGGCGCTTATCGCAAGGATCCAAAGCTGGCCAAAGTACTGACCACCATGATCTTTCCGGATCTCTATGAAATAGGCGTGTCTAACTACGGCCATAAACTGCTTTATAGCCTCATCAATAATCAGCCGGATTATCTGTGTGATCGGGCTTATGCCCCGGCCAAAGATATGCGAGAACTGATGGCATCAGAAAATATCCCCCTCTATGGCCTGGAAACCCTCATACCCTTGAAAGATTTTGATCTGCTGGCCTTCACCCTCCAATATGAGCTCAATTACACCACTATTTTGGGTGTCCTGGAGGCAGCACAGATCCCGTTTCGTACCGTCGATCGTGATGACAGTATGCCAATCCTGATTGCAGGTGGTCCTGGAAGTGGAAATCCAATGCCTTTGTCCCCGTTTTTTGATGCCTTTACCCTGGGTGACGGGGAAGAAGTGCTTATCGAGATTCTGGATCTGCTAAAAGAAGCCAAGCAACAAGGCTGGACCAATGCAGAAACCCGACAAGCCCTAGCGGGTATTGAAGGCATGTATGTGCCAGGAATTTCAACCAAAGTGCGCAAGCGGATTTTTGACATCACCAAGCAAAGCATCGAGCTGGCGCCCTTGATTCCATACATCCAGACAGTTCATGATCGCGTGACGATTGAGGCTCGCCGGGGATGTGACCGCATGTGCCGGTTTTGCCAGCCATGTTTTGTGAATCTGCCGGTTCGTGAACAGAAAATAGAAACTATTCGCAACCAGGCCCTTCAGGAAATCGCCAAAACCGGTTATGAGGAATGCTCATTACTTTCTTTGTCGATTGCAGACTACTCCCAACTTAAACCCCTCATCCATGAAGTGGCTGATGCCCTGAATGACAAAGGGGTTTCGTTGTCTTTGCCCAGCCAACGGGCGGACCGGTTTGACCTGGAAGTGGCCGAAGCGGTCCAACAAGTGCGTAAATCCACCCTGACATTTGCCCCGGAAGCCGGAACCGAGCGTCTTCGCAAAGTAGTGAACAAAAACCTGACTGAAAAAGAGATTCTGGATGCCGTGATTTCCTCGTATCAGGCCGGCTGGAACAAGGTGAAACTCTACTTTATGATTGGCCTGCCCACTGAAACTGAGGCGGATTTGCTGGGCATCGTCAACCTGGTGAAAAAAATTCAGGCCATGTGCGCCGAAATCAGCCGGGCGCAGAGCAAATCGTTTAAATCCAAGCTGGATATCAATATTACGTTTTCAAACTTCGTGCCCAAGCCACATACCCCCTTTCAATGGGTGGCACAAGATTCCCTGGCAGTGCTGTATGGCAAGCGCGAATTTTTAAAGCAGGCCTTTAAAGGCGTCAAAGGCTTAAAACTGAACTTTACCGACCCGGAAATCAGCAAACTGGAAGCGGTTATCTCTAAAGGCGACGAGCGAATGGCCGAGGTTATTCAGAAGGCTTACGAAAAAGGCGGCTATTTGGATGCGTGGGAAGAGAACCTCAAATTTTCCGAATGGTTTGATGCCTTGCAGGAAGCAGGTATCGATCCGGATCACTTTACCTCCAAAACCTATACGCGCCTGGATGAAGCCTTGCCTTGGGATGGTATCGACATGGGACTGGAGAAATCTTGGCTTCGCGAAGAGTATTTGAAATCTATTGAAGAAGCCCAGAGTGACCCCTGCTTTGTCGGGTGCAATACCTGTGGAGTTTGCCATAACTTCCAGGTTCAGCCGGTGTTTATCAAGCCCGCTGAAGCACAGAATCTAGCTCCCCGTATAATCGCTCCGAAAACCCGAAAAGAGCTATTTCGTCTGCCCCAGTGGAAGGCCAGGTTAACCGTGCAAAAACAGGGCAGCCTTCGGTTTATTTCTCACCTGGATTGGCTTCGGATGCTTCAGCGGGCTATATTTCGAGCAGGACTGCCGATTGCCTATTCTCAAGGGTTCAATCCCACACCTCGGATGTCTTTTGGTCCGGCACTTCCTATGTTTACCGAAGGTTTGGAAGAATATTTGGATTTGGAAATGGCCGACAAGGTCCCCGATCTGGTAGAGAGGCTCAACCGGCACTTGCCGGAAGACGGCAAAATCCTCTCCTACAAATGGTTGCCGCTTAACGCCCCCAATATCGACAAGCTTTTACAATATTGTATTTACTCCGCTCGATGGACTTGTGAAAATCCCGATTCACGTTATACTATATCTGAGAAGGTGAATATGCTTCTTGCACAGGACTACTGGCAGGTGGTCCCAGAGAAAGTTTCACCCCCTAAAGGAATTGACATTAAACCTTATATCTCCGACATTATAGTCAGTTCTTTTGAAGACATTCAATTTACCATCCAAGGGGTTACCCGAGAGAATGGACAGACGAACGGACGTTCGGTTAAGCCCGCTTGGTTTCTTAATTTAATTGACCCTCAAGCCGCATGGTCAATCAAGCGGTTGAAAGTTGGAATCCATGACCCTTTACAGTCTTTTAAAACTCTGGTTCATTAGTCAGTTCTCCATAATCTCGGCCTTCTTCAGCTCTGCTGAAGGAGAAATTTTGCATGATAGTTTAAAGTTTAATAAGGATTTATATGTATGGGAAACCAAAAAATTGTTATTTCCGAACGAGATAATATTGCAGCCATTTTCGAAGATAATCGCGCCATTGAATTTATTATTCACCGTGGTGATGTCTTATTGGGCGATGTTTACCTCGCCCAGGTGGAAAATATCCTGCCCAGTATTGATGCCGCATTCGTCAACGTGGGCACCGAGCGTATGGGGTTTTTACACTCCAGCGATGTGCAGGGTCGCGGTGATTTAAAAAGCAGACTTCAACCCAAGCAAAACATTGTGGTTCAGGTGATGAAAGAACCGACCGGCCACAAAGGCCCTCGTGTCACTATGAACGTGGCCATGCCGGGACGTTTTCTAGTGTTGATGCCTGAATCTAAAGGCATCAGCATTAGCCGTAAAATTGCCGAACAAAAAGAGCGCTCGCGCTTAAAGTCTATTGTCAGTTTGATGAAACCTCCCGGGGTAGGCGTGATTATTCGGACTGAAGCGGAAAACCAATCCGAGCCTGAAATTCAGGAAGATTTTGAAACCTTGATCGAACGCTGGCAAAACATTGTCGCCATGGCCGATACCGCCAAGCCCCCGACGTTGCTGTATCGAGACCAAGATTTGCTGTACCGGGTCATTCGCGAAATCGTAACCGAAGACGTCAAAGAGATTGTCGTGGATACGCAGTTTGGCCAACAGCGCGCCAATCAGTTGCTTCAAAACTGGGGCATCGAACATCCCGTCAAAGTGACGCTTTATCAAGGCACCAGCAGTATTATGATTGGCATGGGCGTGGATCGCGAAATCAAGCAAGCCCTTCAAACCAAGGTTCCGTTGCCCAGCGGCGGCTACCTTTACATTCAGCCGACCGAAGCGTTGACCGTGGTAGACGTGAACAGCGGTAAGTTCACCAGTTTGCAATCCCAGGCAGAAACCATCCGTTTAACCAATCTGGAAGCAGCCAAGGAAATCGCGCGTCAGCTTAAACTGAGAAATATCGGCGGGATGATCATCGTCGACTTTATCGATATGGAAAGTCGCGCCAACCAACTGTCGATTTTGGAAAATTTTGAGAACGAACTGTCACAAGACAAAGCCAAGCCACAAATCGGCCAGCTTTCAGACCTGGGTTTGGTTGAAATGACCCGCCACCGCCAAGGCCAAAGCCTCAACGAAATCTTTACTAAAAAGTGTATCGCATGTAACGGAACCGGCCTTGGATTAGATGATTTCCTTTGGGCACCCGGCTCTGGAGATGCGGGTCGTATGGCCAGTCGTCATAAATTACCTATCCGTCAACAGCGCTTTAATGGCCAACAACAAAAACCCTTACCCAAACCGGGCATGCAGACTTTAAAACGCTTTATTGACCCTACCACAGGTCAGCCTACCCCGTTAACTCGAGACAGTTTTCTGCAACAATCCCGTAGCGGGCAGGTCGACAAGACTGAAAGTGCTCAACAGGCGTTGGAAACTGTTTTAAAACAGCGCACCGTCAAGAATCTGGGGATTCGTTTGGCTTCCTGTACCAAACTGGCCCGTATCCCACTGGAAATCAACAGCATCATGGTACGGATTAATCCGAAGTCCAACGACATCTTTACCCTGGTAGATGCTATTGAGGGTGCCGTAGCCATTCCGGGCGACAGTGACAATGAAACGGATTATGAAGATATGTCTGATGGTTCAGAAGGGGATGGACAAGACGGATCAGATATCGAATCCTTGCTGTCCACCAACGGCCATGGCGATATGGAATCTTACGAAGGGCCTTTACAAGACAATATGGACGTCCCAGAATTTGATGAAACTCTGCGACAACCCAGCCTGTCTCGTACCCAAAGAGACGATATTGCCGAATCTGATGAGTTTGAAGTGCTGGAAGACGAACAGGATGATTCACCAGAGGCCGATACAGCTTCTCCGGCAAGGCGCCGTCGAGGAAGACCCGGTGTCGTCAAACCTATGGCCGGTGTTGCTGTCGGCCCCACTCCTCCTCGCCCCAGAAGAGGCAGGCCTCCTAAGAAGTCTGACGAGTAAGCTAAACGGCCATCATTCCTTTGGACCACCCGGAGCCTGATACTCAATAGGAACCCCATTACGCCCCAAAGTATTTCCTGCAGGGGGCTTCTCCTTTTCCGCCTAGGGGGTACTTTTACAGTAGAAGGAGGTTTAGCAAGACGGGAAGCTGTCGATCTGCCTTCTTTAGAAGGCTTTTCAGCCTGACATTTGGTATGGTACTCTGCATGTAAATCTAGATATTTTGCTTTTAATCTATCGTATTTGTTGTAAACAGCTTTTAGTTTATCTGTTGCTTTCCCCATATTAATTAAGGCTAAAGCCAAACGAGAATATTGAACATACGCTGTATGTATCCAATACCCTGCAGTACGACGGTATACTTTAGGCTGAATTGCAGGCTCAGTTCGAAAAGCAACTTCACCCCACTCGATAGTCTTTGGAACAGGATAATTTGGAGTGCTTGTGAGAACCAAATCCAACATTAGTTTTTCCTCATGAGCAAAAGTATTTGAAGAAAAGTCTAAAGGAGGTTTTTGAACCGTCGGATCTGAAAAATAGTGAGCCCATTTTTTCTCATAAGCTGGCACGTAATCCCTTGAGATGAGAGCAAGATTAGCAAAACCTTTTAAAAGGTCCCTAAATTGTCTGGGTTCTTCCCCATTCTCTTTGCTCATTCCTAATACTTGGTCTGTTTCTTCAGTCAACTCCTCGTAGGCAGCTCTGTATTTTCTAGCTGCCACATCAACGTTGTGGGCTAATCTCGCTGCAGAAGCAGCCGCAAAATGGATTGATTTTCGAGGTGAATTTCTAAGCAAACTTGTACACTGTGGAATTTGCATTGTTAAAATTCCTTTTGTAAGACTATTAAAGAGCCTCAAGGTTATGAATTGCTAAAAGCCGCCAACACTTTTACATTTCTTCATCATTCACGGGAGGGGTTGGCATGCCGGAAGCATACCCCACCCGAATCCGTAAGGCTCGGCCAAGATACGGGTAGAATCATAGATTTAAGCTCGCCTAACGGATTCTCCCTCCCCATCGGAGATGGAGAGGGGATTTGAGTATGGCAAGGTGAAACAAAACCGACTGCCTTTGCCCACCTCCGTGGAAACATGGAGTTCGCCCCCATGAAGTTCGATAATCTGCTTTGAAAGATAGAGGCCCAACCCGCTGCCGATATGACGAAATTTCTTTGCCATGGTGGAGTAGGGCTCAAACAGATGAGTCAGCTTGTCTGGCGGGATTCCCGGGCCATTGTCTTCTATACAAATTTGGACCTGATGGGGCTGTAGGCAGGTCTGAACTTTTAGCACGCCTCCCTGAGGCGTATAAGCAACCGCATTATGAATAAGATTGTGAAGGACACGCTGGATTTCAAAGGGATCAAATCGAAAAGACGTGAGGTTTGGATCGGGTGTAAACTGAACTTCTTGATTTTTCTCCTCAATCAAAGGCCTTAAACCTTGGTTGAGCAATGACGCAATCATCTCATTCAAATCTCCCAGTTCAAGGTTGAGCTGAATGTCGACTCCTTCCAAACGATAGTTGGTCAGCAGATTATCAATGATATGGTGCATAAACTGGTTGGACTTTATAATTTCATTGATGATTTCTTGCTGCGCCGTGTTAACAGAGCCGTATTTTTCCTGTTTTAAAGCCTGTAAAGCCCAGTGTTCAGCTTTGATCGGGGTTTTTAAATCATGGGTCAGCGTGGCCACAAAAATGTCCTTGGCCTTTCGAAAAGCCATTTCGACTTTACGAATATCCGTCATATCAATCATGACGCCCGTCATTCGAATGGGCTCGCCAAATTCATCGCGAATGGCCTTGCCTTTGACCACAAAATATTTATATTCATCAGACGTATGGAGAGAACGAATTTCAGTTTCAAATTTGGTATGTTGCTCAAAGTGCTCTTGAAAGGCATCGAGCATTTTTTGCCTGTCTTCCGGATGGATTAATTCTACCCAGGTTTTAAATGACGGTATAAAATCTTCCGGACTGATGCCAAACATTTCAAAGAGTCGATTGTTCCAAAATAATGAATCGTTGTAGATGTCCCAATCCCAAATCCCATCATAAGAGCCTTCGATAACCAGACGGTAACGTTCTTCTGTTTGTTTTAAGATGAGCTCCGTGTTTCTTTTTTGGCGTCGGCTTGCAGCCTCTCTTAATTCGCGTTCTACAACCGGAATAAGACGGGTCAAATTACTTTTCAAAAGATAATCGTTTGCCCCGGCCTTCATGGCAGAAACTGCCAGCTCTTCGCCGATGGCACCCGAAATCAGGATGAAGGGGATATCGAGCCCTTCGTTTCGAATAAGGTTTAAGGCTTCCAAACCGTTAAACGAAGGCATCGAATAATCGGATAGTACAATGTCCCATGGCTCATCAGCCAGCTTCTGACGAAGTGCTCCTGCTGTTGCAACTTGCTGAAATTCCACTTGATAACCCGCTTTTTTAAAATGACGGATAAACAAGAAAGCATCATCTTCGGAGTCTTCCACCAACAATATCCGAAGCGGTAGAGGTTCTTCCGGCATGATTAAACCAAACCATCCTTGACGGCTTTGACTGCAGCCTGAACCCTATCGTTGACGGCCAATTTGTGAAGAATGTTACTGACATGTTCTTTCACCGTATTGTGAGAAATCACTAAACTTTGAGCAATTTCAAGATTGCTTTTCCCGTCCACCATAAGGGTCAGTATTTGAAGTTCGCGTTCACTTAGACGTGGTTCCGACAAGTTAGGGGGAATAACAGCCGAATTTCTGAAAATTTCAAGCGCGATAGTGGCAACAGCGGGATCCAGCCATGTAACACCTTTTGCGACTGCTTTAATGGTATTAATTAACGCTCGGGGGTTGGTATCTTTGATGCAATATGCATCTGCACCAGAGCCTAAGGCCGCAATAACATCTTCCTGGGTTTCATGGGAAGTATAGACAATGACCTTGATAGTCTCATCAAATGTCTTAATTTGTTGAGTGGCCTCAATCCCACTAATACCGGGAAGACCCAGATCCATTAAAACGACGGTGGGGCGAAGCGCAAAAATCATCTCTAACCCTTGTTCGGCATCTTCGGCATCGCCAATCACTTGAATTTCACTGTCGTCCTGGAGCATGGAACAAAGCCCCAGACGAATTAAACGATAATCTTCAATAACCACAACCCGTATTAAGCTTGATTGAACCTCATCAACTTCTTTTAGCATGAGCATTTGCTATACCTAAGCCTACTGACACTCTTTTACCCAATTATACATTATATCTTTATGGTAGCTTAGGGCATGGTCGGTTCCTATACCCCAGAGAGGGGGGTAGTGCTAGCCACTTGTCTAATAATTTTTAGTCAGCTAGGGGGTTTTAAAAATCCTACCGTGGGTATTCATTTAAAATCAACCAGAATAACCCCAGTTGTTTAATGGCTTCGATAAAATGTATAAAATCGACCGGCTTACGCACATAGGCGTTGGTACCCAGGTTGTATGCCTGAATAATGTCCTGATCTTCCTTGGAAGAGGTAAGAATGACCACCGGTAAATATTTGGTTCTGTCGTCTTCTCGGATTTTTTTGAGGACCTCTAACCCCCCTATTTTTGGCAGTTTCAAGTCCATCATGATTACCTGGGGTTTATCACCCAAATCCCTATCGGCATAGGGTCCTGTGCCAAATAAGTAATCAAGTGCCTCTTCCCCATCTCGAAGGACAATAATTTTGTTGGCAATACCATTTTTTTCAAAAGCCATCAAGGTGAGTTTTTCATCATCCTCATTATCCTCAACCAATACAATTGCTTTGTTATGCATCATCACTTCGAGCCTCTTCTTGCTGAACATTTCCTAATGTAAAGTAAAATGTTGCACCGTGATCCACTTGGCCTTCTGCCCAAATTTTTCCTCGGTGACGAGTGATTATTTTTTGGACAATCGCCAAGCCAATACCCGTGCCGGGAAATTCTTTGTTCGTGTGAAGACGTTGAAAGGCCTCAAATAATTTGGGGGCATAAGCCATGTTAAACCCGGCGCCGTTATCATGTAAAGCAAATACCTGAATATCCTCTTGTTGATAACTTTTAAAAGAAATGACCGCCTCAGATTGCTTGGATGTAAATTTCCAGGCATTACAAATAAGGTTGTGTAGCGCCACTTTTAAAAGGCCACTATCCCCTTTAACGATAATGCCCTCTTCTATCTCAAAACTAACATGACGATTCGGTTCCAGCCTTTGAAGTTCTGTTGCAATATCACAAGCAATATCACTGAGATTAACACGGAGATCAATATTTAATTCCGCGCGCGTAACTTGCGAAAGATTGAGAAGATCGTCAATAAGTTGGGCCATTTGCTGGCTGCTGGTGCGGACACGTCTCAAATAATCTTTTTCCGTCTCATCCAGCTTGTCTTCGGCAGATTCTAAAATAGCCTGACTAAAACCATCAATACTTCGCAAGGGCGCTCTTAAATCATGGGAAACAGAGTAGCTAAACGATTCTAATTCCTTGTTTAAAGTGTTTAAATGAGTGACTTGTCCTTCCAACCGGTGGTTTAACTGTTGAATATGTTCCTGTGTGCGTTTAAATTCCGTAATGTCTTGAGAGATGCCCAGCAGGTAGGCAGAATCTCCTTTTTCATTAAGAATAGGTACTTTTTTGGTTCGCAAGATTCGTGTATGCCCTTGCTTGGTCAAGATTTCTTCTTCCTCAATATTCACCAGTGTTTTTAAAGTAAGCGTTTGTTGATCTTTAGAAGTAAATTGATCCGCCTGTTCTTTTGGAAAAAAATCATAATCGTTTTTACCCAGCACCTCTTCTGATGAAAACCCGACAACATCTTCAGCAGCCTTATTAAACAGTTGAAAACGAAGTTCCTTGGCGTCTTTTAAAAAAATCATGCCGGGTACATTTTCAATAATAGAATTTAAAAGTGTCATATTTTTTTGAAGGACCTGGTTTAACTGGTTTAACTCTTGCTGGGCTTTTTCTCGTTGGACGCTTTCACGGCTGACCACCCAGTACACCAAACCCAACAGGAAAAATATAATAAATCCACTCACAGGAAGAGCCACGAAAGTCACTTGCTGATTATACAGATTCTGTTGTCGTCGGCTTTGCAGCAATATGTTCTCTGAATCGTTCACTTGGCCAATTCTGCTGCGAACCTCCTCCATTAGTTTTTGACCTTCGTCTGTTAAGACTACCTGCATGGCCGCGTCTTTTCCCTTTGTTCGGTAGAGATCGATAGATTTTTGCAGCTCGCTAAGTTTTGAGTGAATAGCGGTTTCTAACAATTTGAGATGTTTACTCAATATAGAGTCTTGTTTTGCCAATAGTTGAAGATCGTCCAGATTATGTTGAATGTCACGAATAGAGGTCGTATAAGGAATAAGATACCGAGGTCGTTCAGTCAACAAGTACCCTCGTTGACCGGTTTCTGCCTCGGTAATATCAACCAGGATATTGTTGAGATCCTGTAAAACTTGACGAGATTGCAAGACCTTATTGCGGGTCTGTATAGAATCTATGACACTGTTATAAATAAACCCAATAGCCAGGCATAAAATGAAGGAAACTAATCCAATGCCTAATGCCACTTTTTGCTGAATCGATCCGTTCATTACCGATCCCACTTATTTTTTTATATCTTCCTTGACTGCTTCGAATTTATTATGCAGATGATGCAAAT
>Ga0206873_1186_pt1 | contig 18811 bp, 5 predicted proteins | sample Alteio_BWOrgCont_11_FD_152631 | JGI IMG/M metagenome (GOLD analysis project Ga0206873, IMG submission 152631) | Enriched cells from forest soil in Barre Woods Harvard Forest LTER site, Petersham, Massachusetts, United States -... | ecosystem: Environmental > Terrestrial > Soil > Temperate forest > O...
CTGATAATTTAAGCGCAGGCACCTACACCGTAACGGTACGGGATAATTGCAATGCAAGTGTTACAGCATCGGTAACTATTACACAACCCGCTGCCTTCACGCTGGCAGCCGGTTCGGCATATGTTCCTATAACAATTACCAATAGCCAGGGTGTTGCTACGGCAGCTAATTTCCAGCAAATGGTAACTGTAAACAGTTCCAATTATACTTCTATAGAGAGTAGCGGATTACAAAATATTGAATTTACTACCGGTCCCGGAGGAACAGGTAATGTTTTACAGGCCTGGATAGAAAGCGGTGCAACAAATACATCAGCCAGCACAGTTTACTGGGTTAACTTGGGTTCTACTACCATACCTGCAAACAGTTCGCTTACCGTGTATATGAATTTCATGGGCACAAACGTAATGTCTGCATCCGGCCCTACCGGCGAGGCGCCTCAATTATCAGGCACGTATGCACAGTACGATAATGGCAGTTTGGTATTCAATAACTACTGGAACTTCGCCGGCACATCCACTCCTGCCGGGTTGACAAACACACCCGGTTCAGCCGGAACAATAACCTATAACAATGGGCTTACCATTACCATGAATTCACCTGCATGGGGAACATACGTTACTACGTCATCCACTATTAGCGCGCCTATGGTAGTAGAATCGGACTTAGCTCAAAATGGAGACGCTTCAGGCGCTTCCGAGGTTGCTCTTGTAGCCAGTTCAAATACAACGCTTAGCGGAGGAAACAGTTATGCCTGTTTCGATGAGGAAGCCAGTGGCGATAAATTTGAATTTATATATGGATACCAAAATGGCGGCTCCGGTTTCCCATGGAGTGGTAATGTAGTAGGTAGCACAGCTAATAATGATAACCACAACATTTGGAGTTTAGGTATCAATTCAGCCGGCAATCTCGGCTTGGGAGATATCAACTATACTTCCGTGGCAAGCCCAAGCACTGCGGAAACACTTTCCAGTTTTTATATTGGTTTGCAAACAACACAAAAAAGTGCGTCCTTCCAATGGCTCCGCACCCGTACCTATCCTAGTCTTGCTACCATGCCAGGCATTGCTGCAGGCTCGGTATCATATCCACTTGTTAATGTAAGCTGCAATGGCGCCAATAACGGCAGTGCATCAGTAACCCCGGCAGGTGGAAGCATCCCATATACTTATTCATGGAGCAATGGACAAACTACTCCCGTTGCCACAGGGCTAAACGCGGGCACTTACTCAATAACCGTTCATGATAATTGCGGAAACTCAGCTACGTCAGCGGTGACCATTACCCAGCCCAATGCTTTAGCCATTACCCCATCGGTAACAAATAATGTAAACTGTAACGGGCAAAGCACGGGCAGCGCTTCTGTAAGCGTTAGCTCGGGCACCGGCACAGCGCCTTATACTTATTCCTGGAGCGGAGGCAGAGGAAACGGTTCCGCAGCCACTAGCCTGGCAGCAGGTACCTACACTATAACTGTATGGGATAACTGCAATGCGTCAGCTTCGGCATCGGTAACTATTACCCAGCCAAATGCCCTGGCGACTACGGCATCTGTCATTTCCAATGCCGGTAACGGTGTAAATAACGGAAATGCTATGGCAAGCCCTTCGGGTGGTACGAGTCCTTATACATATTCATGGAGCAGCGGGGCAAATGGTTCCACAGCTACGGGCTTAAGTGCAGGCACCTACACCGTAACGGTGCGTGATAATTGCAATGCAAGTGTTACAGCATCGGTAATTATTACCCAGCCCGCTTCTCTAACAGTCTCGGCATCGGTAATAACCAACGCTTGTTATGAAAGCGATAATGGCAGCGCTTCGGTAAGCGTTTCCAGCGGAACAAGCCCTTATACTTATTCGTGGAATGGTATTAACCAAACTGCCGATACTGCTACAGGACTAAGCGCCGGAACATATATTGTAACTGTAACCGATAATAGCGGCACTACAGGCACGGCTTCAGTAACCATAGCTGAGCCTTCCAGCCCGCTTGCAATCAGCATAGGCTCCGTTAGCGACCCTGTTTTCTACGGAGGAACAGGCAGCGCCACGGCTACGGTTACAGGTGGATATCCGCCTTTTTCCGACCTGGTTAATTTTAACGACACAACCGGAGCCAGCCCCGAAGGCTCTTTAATATCTTCGGGAGGTATCTTGTACGGGATGACATCCAATGGCGGGGCAAACGGCGATGGCTGTGTTTTCTCTTACAATAACAGCACCAATGTATATACCGACCTGTTCGATTTCGGCGGCGCAAATGGAAAGAACCCTCAAGGCGACCTGATCCTTTCAGGAACCACTTTGTATGGCATGACAGAAAATGGCGGAGCTAATAATGATGGTTGTGTTTTCTCCCTTAACACTGTAGGAAATGTATATACCGACCTGCTTGATTTTAGCGGCACTGCCAATGGGCAAAATCCTCAAGGCTCGCTAACCCTGTTGGGAACTACCTTATATGGAATGACATATAGTGGCGGGGCGCATAATGACGGGTGTATCTTCTCCTTCAATACGAATGGCAATGTGTATACCGACCTGCTTGATTTTAGCGGCACAGCCAATGGAAAAAACCCTGCAGGTTCATTAACCCTGTCAGGAACCATTTTGTACGGAATGACATCCAGTGGCGGAGCAAACGGTGAGGGTTGCCTTTTCTCCTTTAATACCAACGGCAATGTGTATACCGACTTGCTTAATTTCAACTATACAAACGGAGCATACCCTTCGGGTTCCTTAATCCTATCGGGAACCACCTTGTATGGGATGACGGCTGAGGGCGGAACAGACTATGCCGGGAATGTTTTTTCCTTTAATACCAATGGCAATGTATATACCGACTTGCTCAATTTCAACTACTCAAACGGATATTATCCGTATGGTTCCTTAACCCTTTCGGGAACCACTTTGTATGGAATGACGAGATACGGCAATAATATTTTCTCCTTCAATTTGAATGGCAATGTATTTACCAACGTCATGAAGTTCAATGACACAGACGGAAATGACCCTAACGGCTCTCTGCTCCTTTCCGGCAAAACCATATACGGGATGACGCCAAGTGGCGGGGCATACGGTAATGGAGTAATTTTTGCCCTGAATCCGCCTGAATCTTACAGCTGGACGCCGAGCGGAGGAACCGACCTTACCGGAACGGGCCTTAGCGCGGGAACCTATACCGTTACTGTAACAGATGCAAATTCCTGCAGCGCTTCGGCATCGGTAACTATCACCCAACCCGGTCCGTTATCGGCTTCGGTATCGGTAATAACTAACCCTTGTTTCGGCAATAACAATGGCAGCGCGGCGGCAATACTAAACGATTTCTATAATGCAAGCCCTTATACCTATTCGTGGAGCGATGTTAATCATCAAACTACGGATACGGCTACAGGACTAAGCGCTGGAACCTATAGCGTAACAGTAAGCGATAATGCGGGCAATACAGCTACAGCTTCCATAACCATAGTTCAACCTGGCGGTTCACTTGGCGTTACAGCCACGGCTACGAATATCGTATGTTCGGGAGGAACAGGCAGCGCCACAGCCACGGTAACAGGTGAAGGTATATCTAATACGGACCTGTACGATTTCACCAGCAGCCCGGAAAATGACGGGTACGGAGGCTCTGTCATCATTTCGGGAAACACCTTATACGGAATGACGCCACATGGCGGAGTAAACAACGATGGAAATATTTTCTCTTATAACACCGCCACGGGCACCTATAAGGACTTGTATGATTTCGGAGGTAATCAATATGGAAATGAACCCCAGGGCTCCTTAATTCTTTCGGGAAACATTTTATATGGAATGACCAATGAAGGAGGGCAAAACGGAGAGGGAAACATTTTCTCTTTCAATATGAGCGACAGCGTATATACCGACCTGTATGAATTTAATGGCTCACAAGGCTCATACCCTTATGGCTCGTTAATTATTTCAGGAACCACCTTGTATGGAATGACCACCTATGGCGGCTCAAGCAGCGATGGTGTTGTCTTCTCATTCAACCTGGTGGGTAATGTATATAGCGATCTGCTTGATTTTAATGGTACGAACGGAGAAACCCCTTATGGCTCCCTATCCATTTCAGGAACCACGCTGTATGGAATGACATACGGAGGCGGGGCGCATAACGGAGGTGTTGTATTCTCCTTAAATACCAACGGCAATGTATATACCGACCTGTATGATTTAGATGCCGAATTCGGACCGCATACATACGGCTCACTGCTTGTTTCGGGAAATACCTTGTATGGAATGACATACGGAGGCGGGGAAAATTTAGTTGGTAACATTTTCTCCTACAATACCGGCAACAGCACCTATACCGACCTGCACGATTTCAACTATACCGACGGAAATGATCCAAGAGGCGACTTAATCCTTTCGGGAAATACCTTGTATGGATATACCTCTGCGGGCGGGGTAAATGGTGATGGCAATGTCTTCTCCTTCAATCTTAACGACAACGCATGTACCGACCTGTTCGATTTCAATGGCACAAACGGAAGCGACCCTCTGAGCGGTTCTTTAGTCCTTTCAGGAAGCGCCTTATATGGAATGACGCAGGGTGGCGGAGCACATAGCGATGGAGTAATTTTTGGTGTGAATCTGCCTTCTTCCTACAACTGGTCGCCAAGCGGAGGAAGCAATTCGACAGCTACCGGGCTTTCAGCAGGAACCTACACGGTTACTGTAACGGATGCAAGTTCATGCAGCGCCAGTGCATTTGTAACTATCACCCAGCCCAATGCTTTGACCGATAGCATTGTAACAGCATCTGTAGTAAATGTTACCTGCGATGGGGGAAATAATGGCAGCGCTACAGTAGGCGTGCAGTACGGAACCAGTCCATATACCTATTCATGGAATGATCCTTCTTCACAATCTACTCAGAGGGCCACAGGACTGAGTGCGGGCGCTTATACTGTGACTGTTACAGATAACTGCACCGCGTCAGCTACGGCTTCGGTTACCATCAGCCAGCCCAATACTTTATCTGCCTCGATAACCATTCTGTCTAATGCATGTGACGGAGCGAAAAATGGAAACGCGATGGCAAATCCGTTGGGTGGAACAGGTCCTTACAGGTATTCGTGGTCTAAGGGCTATACAACTAACACTACGGGACCTATACTCAGCGCGGGTACTTATAGCGTAACCATACTGGATAATTGCGGGTCTACTGCTACTGCATCGGTAACCATAAAATCATCGGGTGTAATAAATCCTACAGCAGCTGCAGCAGCTAATGTAAGCTGTTATGGAGGGTCAAACGGCAGGGCTACTGTATCTGTAACCGGGGGAAAAGCTCCATATACCTATTCCTGGTGGAATCCTGCCAACAGCTCTGCCTATGGCGCCACAGGGCTCTCTGCAGGTTCGTATTCTGTTACTGTTATAGACAATAACGGTTGCACCAATACTTCAGTAACAAGCATTTCTCAGCCTGCAGCGCTCAGGGATAGCGCAATCATCAGCTATCCGCTGTGCACCGGTGAAACGGGCAGCGCAACCATAGGAGTAAAAGGAGGCACAACTCCGTATAATTATACATGGAGTCCTAATGTGAGTTCTACCGCCTCTGCATCGGGTCTTACAATTCGTGGTTACGTGGTAACCGTAAAAGACGCCAATGGCTGTACTGCTCCTGCTAATTTCAGCATGTCGCAGCCTCCCTCATTGCGGGATAGCATAGTAAAATCAGCTGTTGTTAATATAAATTGTAGTGGTTTCAATACCGGTAGCGCTAAAGTGGGCGTGAAATATGGTACTGCTCCTTATACTTACTCATGGAGCCCTGCCGGAGGCAATAAAGCCACTGCCACCGGGCTCTCGGCAGGAACATACACGGTAACGGTAAATGATGTGGGTGGCTGTAATGTTACAGCGTCGGTAATCATTACTCAGCCCGGTACGTTATTATCTACCGCATCTGTATCAACTCCTATAACTTGTTATGGAGGCTCTGCCGGAAAGGCTAAGGTAGCAGTAAGCGGAGGCACTTCTCCATATACTTATGTATGGAGTCCTGTTAGTAGTTCCGTTTCCACCGTCTCAGGGCTTTCAGCAGGAACTTACACAGTAACGATTACTGATAAGTGCGGAAACTCGAGTTCTTCACCCGTGACACTTACGCAACCTACTCTTCTATCTGATAGCGTGGCAAGTGAAGTCCCTCCCCCATGCAGTGGAGGAACAGGTACGGCTATTATTGGTGTAAGAGGAGGAACGTCTCCTTACAGGTACACATGGACGCCCGATGTAAGTTCTACAGACAGCGCCGCAGGCCTTACAACGCGCGGTTATGTAATACAAGTGAAGGATGTCAATGGTTGTTATAATAACCTTACCATTGATGTAAAGTGTTCTAATGCTAAAGTTTCTTATAACAAAGAAGCTTCTGCCTGCTGCCCGGGAGTTGAAAATATCAATCTGTATCCTAACCCTAATACCGGGCAGTTTACGGTCTCGGGTTTACAAACAGGTATGATACTGGAAATGTATGATTACACCGGGAAGATGATTAGCAGCATGAGAACCACTAATGAAACTATGCAGCTAAATATCTTTAGCCAGGCCAATGGGGTTTATTTAATTCGCATACTGGATAAGGACGGCAACTTGATAACGCAGAAAAAAGTGGTTAAAACGCAATAAAAGCTTTAATTATAGGGAGCGATTTAAAATCGTTCTGCTATACACAACGACCGGAATGGCTTAAAAACCATTCCGGTTTTTTTATATATTTGTGAGACCTTAGCTTATCACTTTTTCTACTGCGGATATAGTTTCATGTTTTTATTGACCTTTTTTGAAACATTCCTATAAATTGAATAGTATAAGCAAAGCAAGACCTCGTTATTAGAACTCCTGTATTTTAATAACCGACCTTTATTACTATCTTATTATGAAAAAAATACACACGCTATTTGCCGTATTTGCCATTGTTATGATGCCTGTTTGGGTTATGGGTGTCAATTTGAGTGTTACAACTTCTACTACAAGCGTAAGTTGCAACGGGCTAAGTAACGGTACTGCCACAGCTACCGCAAAAAATGGAACATCTCCTTATACCTATTCATGGTCTACGGGCGGAGGAACCAATTCCACAGCCACCGGCCTGAGTGCAGGCACGTATACCATAACTGTGTTTGACGCGTTGGGTGGTACAGCCACTAAAACAGCTATAGTTTCGCAGCCAAATATTTTATTGGCCAACGTATCTGTAAAAAATAATGTAAGCTGCAATGGCGGCAATGATGGCAGCGTTACAGCGAGTCCATCCGGTGGTTCAAACCCGTATACGTATTCCTGGTCGCCCGGTGGAGCAACTAAGTCTACAGCCAGCGCACTGACTTTGGGCACTTATACGGTATCTGTAACGGATAATAATGGTTGTAATACTACTGCGAGCATTGCCATTACACAGCCCGCTAATGCCTTGTCAGCCGGTGTATCTATAACGAATATAAGCTGCAACGGCCTGAATAATGGCAGCGCTACTGTTACTCCGTCCGGGGGCACAAGCCCGTATACCTATTTATGGAATAAAAGCGAAGGAACTAATTCCACAGCCGGCGGGCTGAGCGCTTCTACCTACAAGATAACCGTAACAGATAATAATGGCTGTACATTTGTGAATGCAAGCGTCGTTATAACCCAACCCACTACATTAACCGGTTCAGCGTCTGTAGCAGCCAACGTAAGCTGCAACGGCGGAAATAATGGTAATGCCTCAATAAGCCCATCCGGAGGCACAAGCCCTTATACCTATTCCTGGTCTAACGGTAACACATCCAGCTCGACAGGGGCTGTATTGAGCGCAGGTACTTACTCGACAACCGTAACGGATAATAATGGTTGCAGTCTCACGTCAAGTGTTACCATTACACAACCCGCTAGCGCTCTATCGGCCAGCACATCTGTTGCAGCTAATCTGACATGTAATGGCATAAATACCGGTAATGCTACAATAACTCCGTCCGGTGGCACCACCGCTTATACTTATTTCTGGTCACCCGGTGGAGTAACCAAGTCTACAGCCAGCACATTAAGCGCGGGTACCTACACGGCAACCGTAACGGATAAAAATGGTTGTACTGCTGCGGGAATTATTACCATTACACAACCTGCTGCCTTATCAGTAACTGAAACAGTAACAAATATAACCTGTCATAGTGCAAATAATGGCAGCATTGCGGTCAGCACGTCAGGAGGCATAAGCCCCTATACCTATTCCTGGACCAGGGGGGAAGGAACAAATTCCAGCATCAGCGGGCTGAGTCCCTTTGCTTACAAGGTAACCATAACAGATAATAATGGCTGTAGCATAGATACAACTATTACTATAACCCAACCCAATACATTAACCTGCACTGCATCTACAACAGCTAATATAAGTTGTTACGGCGCAAGTACAGGAAATGCTTTTGCAAGCCCATCCGGTGGCACAAGCCCCTATACCTATTCCTGGTCTAACGGCTCATCAACTGTTTCTAGGTCAAACCCAACAGGGGCGGTTTTGGCCGCCGGTACCTATACGGTAACCGTAACGGATAGCAATGGTTGTACCACCACCGCAAAAACTTCCATTACACAGCCCAATGTTTTATCAGCCAATCTATCTATATCGGCCTATGTAAGTTGTAACGGTCAAAATAACGGCAGCGCTATGGTAAGTCTATCCGGTGGCGTAAGCCCCTATACCTATTCCTGGTCTAACGGTAATGCAACCAATTCAACAGGGGCTGTCCTGGGGGCAGGTACTTATACGGTAACTGTTCGGGATAGTAATGGTTGCAGCGTTACAGCAAGCGCCGTTATTACTCAGCCAAATGTTTTATTTGCCAACGCATTTATAGTAGCCAATGTAAGTTGTGACAGCGGAGCTACCGGTAGCGCTATGGCAAACCCGTCCGGTGGTACCAGCCCTTATACATACTCATGGTCACCCGGTGGAGCGACCAAGGCTACTGCCAGTGCACTAAGTGCCGGCACCTATACGGTAGCGGTAACCGATAATGATGGTTGTAATGCTACGGGAAGCGTTACTATTACCCAACCCACTGCCTTATCAACCGGAGAGTCGATAACCAATTTGACTTGCCGCAATGTATATACCGGTAGCATCACATTAACCCCATCGGGCGGTGTGAGTCCATATACCTATTCATGGAACAGGGGTGAAGGAACTAATTCTGCTATCAGCGGACTAAGCGCTGCTGCCTATAGGGTAACGATAACGGATAATAATGGATGCACTCTTAAGCCGACAATTACTGTGACACAGCCTCCTTTAATAACTAACGTAGTAACGGTGATAGCTAATGTAAGTTGTTACGGAACCGGTGGAGGTGATGCTTCGATAAGCACATCGGGAGGAGTGAGCCCTTATACCTATTCATGGTCTAACGGCATAACATCTGACTCAACAGGAGCCGTATTAAGCGCAGGTACTTACACAATAACCATAACAGATAATAATAATTGTAGCAAAACGGCAAGTGCTATCATAACCCAGCCTATGCTTTTGCGTGACAGTGTAATAACAGCGTCTACTGTAAATATATTATGTAATGGAACAAGCACAGGCAGCGCTGCTGTAGGCGTAACAGGAGGAACATCCCCGTATACGTATTCATGGAATCCGAATGTAAGCGACACTGCCACTGCTACGGGCCTTTCTGCAGGAACCTATTCGGTAACTGTCAGCGATTCGAACAGATGTTCGGGAACAACATCTGTGACCATAACCCAGCCCACTGCCCTAACAACTACTGCAACCGTAATAAATGAAGCCCATTGCAATGTAAGCAATGGCAGCGCTTTTGCTACCCCTTCAGGCGGTGTAAGCCCTTATACTTATTCATGGACTAATTCAAGCGCTGCATTAGTATCTACTTCTGATACGGCAGAACAAATTCTGGCTGTAGATTCATATACTGTTACTGTTACCGATGCCAACGGATGCACGGCTACTGCCGGCATAACTATTACCCAGGCAATATTTAAATTATTCCCTGCTATAACCGAAGCTACCTGTAACGGAGATGGTGACGATGGCACCATAAATCTGTCCAATGTCTCGGGAGGAACATCTCCTTATGTATATAGCTGGTCGGGTGGAGGTACTATCACCAATGCCACCATTACCGGGCTGAGTGCAGCCGTATATACCGTTAGCGTGACTGATGCCAACGGCTGTGTTGCAACAAGAACAGCAGCCATTACCCATGTCGCTGTATTACCGGTTGCCTCCGTGGGAGCTAATGTAACTTGTAATGGCAGTGATAATGGGCAAACTAAAGTCTCTGTAACCGGCGGCTCATCCCCCTACACTTACAGCTGGACTGATGGAAGCACTGCATCTATAGCTAACGGTCTTTCTGCAGGTACATACACCATATTGGTTACCGATAAAAACGGATGCACCGGTACTTCGGCTGCAACGGTTACCCAGCCCGCAGCTTTAAGAGACAGTATGGCAAGTATCATCTATCCTACCTGTGCAATGCCAACGGGCGGCGCTACTATTGGAGTAAAAGGAGGCTCGTCCCCTTACAGCTATATATGGACCCCTAATGTAAGCACTGCGGCTTCTGCCACTGGTCTTGCTGTTCGTGGCTATGTGGTGCAGGTGAAAGATAAAAATGGCTGCTTTAATAATCTTGGTTTCAGTATAACCCAGCCTCTTATCCTACGCGATAGTATAGTGAAATCAGCTACTTTAAATGCAGTGTGCACCAATGGCAGGGCTATGGTGGGCGTCAAATATGGTATCCCCCCTTACACGTATTCCTGGAGCCCCGCAGGAGGCACTAACGTTACTGCTACCGGGCTTGCCGCAGGAACTTATACCGTAACGGTAACCGATGCCGGTTCATGTTCGGTAGCTGCTTCGGTAATCATCACTCAACTGAATACACAGGCATTGTCATCTGCAGCATCCGTCGGAGTTAATTTAAGTTGCTATGGGGGCACGAATGGGCAGGCTAAGGTTTCTGTAAGCGGAGGTTCTTCTCCCTATACCTATTCCTGGAGTTCCATTGCCAATTCCACTTACCTGGCTACCGGTCTTTCTGCAGGAACCTACACGGTAACCGTGCGTGATAATTGCGGTACATCTGTTACTTCATCTGTAACGCTTACTCAACCTGCAGCTATCAGGGATAGCGTGGCAACCATCGACTATCCTTTGTGTGCCGGTGGAACAGGCAGCGCAACCATAGGAGTTAAAGGAGGCGTATCACCATACAGGTATGCATGGAGCCCCAATGTGAGCACTACAAACTCTGCTAACGGGCTTTCAGTTCGCGGCTATGCAGTACAAGTGAAGGATGTCAATGGCTGTTATAATACTATTAATTTCAGCGTTTCTCAACCTCCCGTATTGCGGGATAGTATTGTGAAATCTACTATTGTAAATACTTGTAATGGCACAAACAATGGTAGCGCTATGGTGGGCGTGAAATACGGTATTTCTCCTTATACTTATTCCTGGAATCCAGTTGGAGGTACTACTGCCACCGCTGCCGGGCTTTCAGCAGGAACATACACGGTAACGGTAAATGATGCCGGCGGTTGTAATGTCAGGGCATTGGTAACTATTACTCAGCCCGGTGTGTTAGCAACTGCGGCATCTGTAAGTATCAATGTAAGTTGTTATGGAGGTTCAACCGGGCAGGCCAAGACATCTGTAACCGGAGGTTCTTCGCCTTACACCTATACCTGGAGCCCTGTTAGCAGTTCTACCTATACCGTCTCCAAACTTTCAGCGGGAACCTACACCGTAACTGTTAATGATAAGTGTGGAAATTCTGCCAGTGCATCCGCAACTATTACCCAACCCGCTGTTCTGTTCGATAGCGTGGCAAGCCTTACCCGCTCTATATGCGGCCAGGCGACAGGCAGCGCTACCGTTGGAGCAACAGGAGGCACATCTCCATACAGGTACCTATGGACCCCTAATGTAAGCACTACGAATAGCGCTTCCGGTCTTTCAGCCCGTGGCTATGTGGTACAGGTAAAAGATGCCAATGGCTGTTATAATAATATTACAGTCGATATAACCTGTTCTCAGCCTGTAACTGTTTCTTATCAAGCTGATGCCCCTATGCCGGCAATTGAAAGTATAAATCTCTATCCTAATCCTACTACCGGGCAATTTACACTATCCGGTTTACAAACAGGTATGATAATAGAAATGTACGATTATATCGGGAAGATGATTAGCAGCATTACTGTTACCCATCAAACTATGCAATTAAATATTACCAAGGCTAACGGTTTTTATTTCATTCGCATACTGGATAAAGACGGAAACTTAGTGAGCCAGAAAAAAGTGGTGAAAACGCAATAAGAGTTATAAATAATAAAAAGGAAAAGGAGGGAATCAATGCCCTCCTTTTTTTATTGTATAAAGAATGGTATCACTCCGGCAAACGGAGCGCCTCGTCTTCTTTCGCCCGCATTCTTTTTTTGTCAGCAGGAGTTTTGTCTTTGTATCCGCATAGGTGCAGTATGCCGTGAATGATAGTACGCAGCAACTCTTTTTGAAAAGGCTGTTTGAATGTAAGGGCATTTTCTTTAACCCGCTCTATGCTGATAAAGATTTCTCCCTCTATTTTTTTTCCCTCCGAATAATCAAAAGTAATGATGTCGGTATAAAAATCGTGCTTAAGAAATTGTCGATTAATTTTTAACAAGTATTCGTCCGTACAAAAAAGAAAGGAAATATTTCCGGCAGTTTTAGCTTCCTGCTTCAAAACTTTTTTAATCCGGTTCTTAACCGCCTTCTCTTTTTCTAAAGAGAAATTAAGGTTCTCCTCAACCCGGAAAATAATTCCTGATGCTGGCACAAACCGGGTTAGTGAGCCAGCGTGTTAAAATGAAGAGATACGCAACGGCCATCATCGGAAAATTCAACATCATCGGCCAGGTGTTTCATAAGGAATATGCCCCTGCCGCTGGGTTTTTCAAGGTTTTCAGGATCGGTAGGATCGGGCAGGCTCGTATAGTCAAACCCGGGACCTTCATCTCTCACTGAAAAGGATATGCTTTTGGGAGTGGTTTCAAATCCCACATGTACTTTTTTAGACGGGTTCGATTGGTTGCCGTGATAAATAGCGTTGTTCACCGCTTCGGTTACCGCCACAAGAATATTCCCGTAACTGTCTTCGTTTAGCTTATAGGTGGAGCAAATGGTTTCAACCAGCTTTTCAATAATATGAAGTCCCTCTACAGCAGACGGGAGTTCCAATTGTTGTTGGTTGATTATATTATCCGGTTGGTTGTTCGAAGATTTTTCAGAGGCGTTTGGGGTCTTCGAGGAGTCGTTTTTCATTCCTGGAAAGAGTTAAAATATTGATTTACTTTATCACGGTAAAAAGAATTTAGATCGGGTGGCACAGTTTTAAGCAATTCGTCTTGTTTAATTCGCTCCGTATTATACTCCAAAAACGGGTTAGGGTTACCAAAAAATTGTTTTTTAGCAGTATGCGATTCAAATTGAGGGCTTTGTCCCTTCATCTGTTTAGCCTTGTCATATTCCAGCAAATGCTTCATTATTTGTTGTTGACGTTGCAGGGTTGCATCTGTTATTTGACGATTCACAATATCTTCTTCGTTCTTTCTCATTTCCTCTGCAATATTACCTAAATTTCCCGAACCTTGTTTTTTATCATTCATTTCGTCTTCACTTCCCTGCATTTGTTCCCTTATGTATTCCTGTTCGGCTGCCATTTTAGCAAGTTGTTCACTGTTGCTGTTATTCTCACTTTGTCCGCCGGACATGTTGCCCTGCTGATTGCCCGGCTTCTTACCGGGGTTCTTACCGCTCGCGAGGGATTTTTTCATCTGGTCCAATTCTTTAGACAGTTGTTCCTGCATTTTCTGTAATTCTTCCATAGAGGGCTTGCTCGACTTTCCCCCGGGCTTGGTACAGCTTCCTGTTCCGGGCGATTGACTTTCCATTGCCATTTGTGCCTGCATGGCAGCCAAAGCATCGCTAAGCATCAGGGCAAGGTTATTGAGAGAGGTCATGGAGAGTTGCTGGCTTGAAGCCGCTTGCGGAGCCTGCCTTTCTTCCATTTCACTTACCGCCTGTTTCATGTTGTAGTTTATCTTTTCCATTTCCTGGTTCACTATTCCATCTATGCTCAATGATTTTTTGCTGAGCGCAAATAAGCTGTCTTCTATAGTAGTTGCATTATCCTGCAATTCTTTTTGCTGATGCGCTACTTCGGCATATTGCATATTGTTCCGCCCGGAGGAGTTTACTTTATCCATCAAATCTTCCTGTGCGAATGACAAGGTTACAAGATTATTCAGGATGTTGCGCAAAGTGGCTGCATCAACCTGTTCCGATTGGGAATCCATAGAGCTTTCCATGCCCGCAAGCTGTTTCGACATTTTTTGCATCCCCTGCGATGCGCTGTGCTGCGATTTGGAAGCTTTGCTGCCATTATTTTTCGAAAGCTCCTTGCTGCTGTTCTGCATATCCTTTTCTACCCCCTGCGACTCTTGTTTCGGGTCTTTATAATCAGAGGGCTCTTCCAGTTCATTATTTTTTTTATCTAAATTTTCAAGATTTTTGGCTATATCTTCAAACTCCTTGTTCAGCTCGTTTTGTTGTTCCAACTTATCTTGCAGTGCGCCGTTTTTATTTTGAGAATCCTTGCTCAGTTCGTCTTTCTTTTGTGACTCGTCTTGTGCCGAACCGTTTTTATTCGTTGAATCCTTACCCTGCTGCTCTTGCTTTGCCAGTTGCTCCTCTCCCGAACTATTTTTATCCAGGGAGTCCTTATTCATCTTATCTTGATTAGAATTCTTTTTATTTTCAGAATCCCGGTTCTGCTGGTTTTGTTTTGCCAACTGGTCTTCGGGAGAACCATTTTTATTCAGGGAATCTGAATTCTGTTCGCCCGATTTTTTTAACTGGTCTGGCAGAGAACCATTTTTATTTTTCGCATTCTTGCTCAGTTGTTCCTGTTTTTGAGCCAGCATATCAAGCTGCTGCTGGGTCTGTTTCAGTTGCTGTTCAAAGTCAAGCCTTTTGAATAATTCCAACGTGCGTTCCAATTCTTTTTTAAAATCCTCGTTGTTGGCGCTTAGCTTCTGCAGCTCCTGCTGTACCTGGTCTTTATTCATTTTGTCCAGCATCTTTTGCAAGTCTTCCAGTTTCTTTTTTATGCTGTCGTTCGCCAGTTCATCAAACAGTTTTTGAAGCTGATTTTGTTTTGCCATCAGGTTGGAATCTTTCTTCTGGAAGTCCCACTGCTTTTGGTTGTTTTCCTTATTCTTCTGGGCAATTTCCTCCATTTTTTTCTGCATGTCCAATTGCTGTTGGAGCATGTTGTTTAATTTTTGCTGATCGGTCCAGTTCAGTTCCTTTTTATCAAACAGGTTTGCTCTTTCCTGTTCCATTTCGCTTTGCATGATATTAGCTTGTTGCACCGTTTGGCTGATATCATTCTGTATATGGTCGTTATTGTCTTCCGTATTTTTAACTATATCTTGCATGGTAGGAACCTTGAAAAACATAGGATTGGTGCGCGTCGATTTGGGCCCATTTACACCGTCATTATCCCAAACTTCAAAATAGTATTCCATTTGTTGCCCGGGCGCAAGCGCTAGCGAATCCATGCTCCAGTAAAAATAAAAAGGCTGCTGGGTTGCATTTTTAGCAATGCTTATTTCCGTTTTGTGGATACTGCCAGAATTCGAAGAAGAATCGCCGGAGTTAAAAATGCGGTAAATAAATTCAAGGCGGGTAAAGCCATAATCATCTTTAATGCTTCCGTTAAAATATAATTGCTTGGAAGAGGCAGAGTCCTGCTTCTGTATAATATCTATCGATGGATACAGGTCAGGTATTACTTCAATGGCATATTTCACCGAATCGTAATTGGTAAAATACTTGTTGGATGCCGAAATGGAATAATTCTCACTCTGCATAAAACGGTGGCTATATGAATAGGCATCTCCGGCAGACGGGCTTAATACATTATTGGAATCATTAAATTTCAATTGCAGCTTATCGGTATTGTTCGTATTAAAATTCCATTGCACCGTTGTTCCCTGCGGAATAGATAAATCGCCTGTGTTGCGTAGCGATTCATCCTTCTTGCCAATATAAGCGGGGTAGTGGAGGCTCACCTCAAAGCTCACCAGTTGCGGCGCCGGCAGGGATGTAAGTTTATATTCTTTCGATTCGTACCCGGCGGCTTTAAAGGTGAAGGTTTCATCATGCTGCACATTGCGGAAGGTATATTCAAAATCCGCATTGTTTTCTTTCTCCATTTTAAAAGCGCTGCCTTCATATTGTATCGAAACATCCTGTGGAAGTTCATTCCCATGTATCTTCACTTTCAGCGTGAAATCTTTTTGCTGGATAGCTTTCAGGTTAGTATTTTCAACTACAAATTCGAAGGGCGCCACTTTTGGGAAAGAGGTATTATACTGGAACATCTGTCTCGTTCCCTGCCTCAGCAGCGACGGCACTATTAGCCATGCAAGAAGAATGATAAATAAAGGCGCGGCTACATAAGGAATATATCTACGGTTGCGTGAAATATCAATGGCGACGGGGAAAGATATGGGTTTTATTTCCCTTATCTTTTGTTCTATCCCGGCTTCTAATAAGGCTACAGTTCCGGCTTCGGTCATTTGTTTATTAAGCTGAAGCACATTCAGCAGCTTGTCCTGCACCTCGCTGAAATGCTTGCCTATTATTTGCGCAGCATCTTCATAACTCAATACTTCGCCAATATGGTATAATTTGAAAAGAGGAATGACAATAAACTTAACCAGTATGAATAAGATTGCAGCAGTGAAAGAGTAGAAAAGAACAGTACGCAATGGGATGCTGAAATCGCCATAATATTCGGTAATAACAAGCAAAATATAGAATGATAATCCCAGCGAAAGAGCATAAAGCGCTCCCCTCACAAGTTGATTTCTGTAATACTTGCGAATAAACTCGTCCAGCTTAGAAATTAATATACGGTAAGAGGCAGTCATTATATTCTTCAAATATATTCATTAATGGCGAAAGTAAGGCGCACAGGACGTTAAATTTTATTAACCGCCCCTTATGCTCCTACTGACTTTGTCATTCTGAACGAAGTGAAGAATCTCGGCCAATTATTTAAGCCTATAATGTGTTGAGGAAAGTGCACTAACGGAGACCCTTCGCTCCGCTCAGGGTGACAATCGCATTGGGGTCCTCCTTAGGACTGTGAGGATCCCAGCGCCTCCAGCAACCTCTTCCTAACCTGCTCTTTAAGGAGAGGCGCATCCTCCCAACTCATATTATGGGTAGGTATGGGTTCTGTCCATATAGCTTTCAGAGTGCCGGGCTTTAACTGCATAAAGCGGTCGGCAGGTGATAGTTCCCCCGAGTGGAAGATAGCCAATGCCGCTATGGGCGATTTGGTTTCAATGGCAAGACGGAAAGCCCCGTCTTTAAAATCAATCAGGGGTTTCTCGGTACGGTTGCGCGTACCTTCGGGGAATATTACCATCGATATATTCTCACGTACCAGCGAGTTCTGCATTTTTACAAAACTTTGCACCCTGTTCTTCATATTTTTACGGTCTACCGTTATGTACAGCTTCTTCACCACATAGCCTACCAGCGGTATTCTTGTTACTTCCACTTTGGCAAGAAACCGGAATGGATTTACACAAGCCATAGCAAATAAAGGAATATCCAACTGCGAACGGTGATTGCATACAAACACATAATGCTCTTTAGGTTTAATTCGTTCCTTTCCCTTAACTTCCACTTTTATAAAGAAGCAGGTAAACAGCAACTTCGCCCAAAACCTCGACACCTTATGCGCCCGGAAGGGAGCCTTGCTTTTAGGCATGAACGTAAAAATAAAGAAATAAGGTGGTATAACTATAAACAAGGATACTATCATAACCAGCAGGGCGTAAAACCCAAACAAGGTCATTAAAAACTGTATGAAAATATTATCCTTTTTTTTCAAAGCATTGGCAATAGTGGATGCAAAGGTAGGGAATGGTTTCAAACCATTCCTTATAGTCACACAATAATAACATAAGGTATCAAAGCTCCGTAGGGGCTATATCTTGGTAGCGCAGGGTGAAACCCTGCGTAACAAAAACAACATAAAACATTTAAGCCCCGTCGGGGCTATATCTTGGTAGCGCAGGGTGAAACCCTGTGTAACATCAACAGCATTACCTATTCAAGTCCCGTTAGGGACGACCTGTTTGTAGAATATGATGAGATTGTCATTCTGATCTTGCCTAAGGCGAGAGAAGAATCTCAATGCTACCGGGATGTTTCTCTCGTCTAAGGCTAGATCAACATGACAAAGTCACACCTTTCTTTACTAATATCTACTTTATTTCTTTTATCTCGCTTGTCTTTTGAACAATATTGAGAATAATCTTATCGAGGGCTGTTATTGTTACCTGTAGATTCTGAATTACTTCCGCATTTACGGGGTCATTCAGGTTTTCGTGGTTGAACATGCCAATCAAGCCAATTACATTGGCAATAGGCGCTCTTACCTGGTGAGACTGCAGAAAAGCGATTTCAATTAGTTTTTCATTTTGTATTTTTAATTTCTCATCAGTAATTTTCTTTGCTTTCTTTTCTCCTGTTTCTTTTAATGCGCGGGTAATTTTTGGGGCTATAGTAAATAATTTACTTTTTAATGCATAATCGTTAACGCCATGTTTAATAAGTTCTACGGCATTTTCTTCACCAATAGTGCCCGATAAAATTACAAATGGAATATCAGGACATTTTTTTTGTTTGA
>Ga0206873_1187_pt1 | contig 18804 bp, 17 predicted proteins | sample Alteio_BWOrgCont_11_FD_152631 | JGI IMG/M metagenome (GOLD analysis project Ga0206873, IMG submission 152631) | Enriched cells from forest soil in Barre Woods Harvard Forest LTER site, Petersham, Massachusetts, United States -... | ecosystem: Environmental > Terrestrial > Soil > Temperate forest >...
TTCTGTAAACTGACATATAATCTGGCAATCTCTTTATCTTCCCATGTTCTGCAATTAATGGAAATAGAACTGAGTCTGCCCAAAGAGCCTTTGTATAATACCACTCTGGAAATTTTTTTACGAGGTGATTTCTAAATAGAATGGAAGCACTAGGAATGCTATGGCCCTCACATAAATCTTTAATGGAGCTAACTTCTTTTGTCTCCTGATATGTTAAAATTTCCTGATTGTCTTTTATAGTTGAGGTCACACTTTTATGGTAACATATTACAAAATCAATATTTGATTCTAAAAAATCAACTTGCTTTTGTAGCTTTAAAGGGTTTGTCCAATAGTCATCTCCATCCAAAAGAGCTATATATTTTCCCGTAGCATTTTTCAAGAGATTTTCATAATTCCAATTTCCGGTCGGCTTCCCCTCAATATATATTACATTTTTCCGGTCGTTCAGAAATAGTTTAATTTTATCAGGATATTTGTTTTTATAGTTAATGCAAATACTTCTTGTGTTATCTTGTGAATCATCCTCTCCGATAAGTAATTCAAAACTGAAGTTAGTATTTTGCGCCAATACACTTTCAATTGCTTGGACAATATATTTTTCATGGTTATAGGCCATTAGGCATATACTTACCTTGGGTTCCATTGGATAAATTCTGTTTAGGAAATTAAACATTCAATCATATCAACACTAAAAACAGGAATTCCTTTATTTTTAAAAATCTCTTTTCTTTCAGCAAACGAGTCATCTATAAAAATAGAGTCTTGATTTATTACATATTCCCATTTACTATCGCCTTTTTTTAGATGTAGTACTTCATCAAATATCTGATATAAACGATACTTTTTTAGAGTTTCCGCTATAGGGAATTCATGTTTAGTAATTAATATTACTTTCTTCCCTAAGTTAATAAAATGATAGATGGCAGAAACCAATTTAGTGTTAACCTTTCCATCAATAATAATAGTATCGTCAAAATCAATATAGACAGAAGTAAAATCAATATTTATTTTATATTTATTATAGAGAGCCCTATCAAGTTCAACATCATAATTATTAGCCAATATTTCTATAGGCATTTCAAATGCATTAAACAAACTTAATAAGGCAAGATTCACCCCTTTTGCCCTATAAGCCGAAGATGAACCAGCCATTCTGCTTGCAATTTCCATCAATACTATATCACCATTTGCTCTCTCTTTAACCTGAAAAAACCAGGCACCATTAAATTTGATGGCGCTATTTATTACTTGAGCAAATTCAGTAATTCTTTTTGTGGATATCGTAGTAGATGTGTTGACACTAATTCCGTTAGAAATTCGCCTCCTCTCACGTGGACCGACAAAAAGAAGTTCTCCCCTGAAATTTGTAAAACAATCGATAGTATATTCTTTCCCGGGAAGAAACTCCATTATAATTAAGTCCGGATTTAATTCCATGTAATTGTGGAGTTCTTTCTTATTGATAGCCTTTTTTACCCCTCTTGAGCCATACCCTATTGCTGGTTTAAGAAAAACAGGGAATACAGTAATCGCATCCTTTTCAGGGTAAATAGTAGGTGTAGGAACCATATCTTTAAGATATTGATATGTCTTTGATTTAGAAAGACAAATTTCACATGTATCCAATTCAGATGCTATTATTTTGCAATTAAGTTCCTTTTCATTTTTCTTTAAAATTGTAATAACACTATCCATAGCAGGAAAAATTGCATCTATTTTAAACTTAGAAACAACTTCCTTCATTAAGGGTATAAAGTTTATATCATCTATAAAGGGTAAATCACCGATATAGTTTTTAAAAACAAATTTACCGTGGTCATCAGTACTGCTGCCACCCAATAGATTTATATGAGTGCTATGTTCTATTGAACGAAATATTTCAAGACCAACTTCGGATCCACAAGGAAAAACCAGGACATTCATTTTACTGTGCATCAAGTACTATTTTACAAATTCTTTCTATGTTGTGTTGTTCTATACCAGCGTATAAAGGCAAGCATAATATACATTTAGAGGAATTCTCCGAAATTGGGCACTTCTCACCTTTCAAGTAGGGTAATTGATTTAGAGACGGGTAGAAATATCGGCGTGGAAAAATATTTTCCTTGTTTAACGCACCTTGAACTTCTAGCAACTGTTCTTCACTTTTAAAAAGAACAGGATAGTAACTATGATTCCAGTTTGTGTGTTCACGTAGTTTAATCTTCTGAATCTTGGAAGAATTTAGGGTTCTATTATAAATTTCTACTGTTTTTTTTCTGGAAGAAAGTATCATATCCAAATAGGGGAAAACTGCTAACCCCATAGCTGCCTGAAGTTCTGATATCTTCCCGTTGATTCCTAACCCATGAAAGGCTAACGGACCATTATGTCCAAAATTATGACTATAAAATAATTGGTGAAATAATTTTTTATCATTACAAAATATAGCGCCACCTTCAGCTGTATGAAACATTTTTGTTGCATGAAAACTACACGTACTTATATCGCCATAATTAAATATGGATTTCCCCTTATATGTTACCCCAAACCCATGCGCTCCATCGTAAATTACTTTGAGGTTATATTTTTTTGCAATGGCTTCAATTACCTCAACATTGCATGGATTTCCAAAAACGTGAGTTGCTAATATGGCTGTTGTCTTTTGTGTAATAGCCAATTCAATTTTATTTTCATCGATAGTTAAATATTCGGGATGAATATCTACAAAAACAGGTTTGCAATTTTCCCATATTATGGATGATGTTGTTGCTACATATGAGAATGGTGTTGTAATTATCTCGCCGTTATTTCCTAAAAGTTTAAGCGCAATCTGCAAAGGTATTGTACCATTGTTGGTAATAAGAATATTATTAACGCCCAAATAGTTTTTAAGCTTTTCTTCTAATTCTACAACTAATTCCCCCCTGTTCGTAATCCACTGTTTATTCCAGGCACGTTTAAGGATTTCTATATATTCCTCAATAGGAGGTAGATATGTTTTGGTAACGTTAATCATACTTACTCAATTGTACAAAATAGCACACTCTCTTCAGCGTGCATGGTATAGTGATTATAGTAAAATTTATAACCGATATCAAGACTTTTCAAATATTCGGGAATAACCTTAAAATCAATTGGCCTGTGATATAAAGAAATAGCTAACCGAGGTTTAAACTTTCGTAAGGTATTCTCGGCTCCTTTCAAAGCTTCAGTTTCAGCACCCTCAATATCCATTTTTATGAAATCAACTTTTTCAATGCTTCCATTTGATACCAACTCATCAATTGTTGTAGTTAGTACACTACTTGAATCTGCACCCATGCTATTCATATTTACAACAGTCCCAGGTCCATTCGATTTATAGTAAACAGGAACTCCCTTTTTTGACCAGAGCGGATTTCGGATGACGCTGATATGGTCTTTCAGTTCGGAATTTAGATTTAAGTTATTTGACAAAACCTCCATATTCTCAGGTACAAATTCAAAACTATAAATTTTTCCTTTCTTGCCTGCTTGATGGGCAAAAAACAAAGCTGTATCTCCATGGCAAGCTCCTGCATCAATTACATAATCTCCCTCTTTTATTCCAACAGTGGTTTTGCCATTAGTATAAACATAACACTTATATACAAATGTATAATATACGCCACAGGCATTTAGATATATATTTATAGGATATCCAAGAGTATTCAAACTATATTTGAATATTTCCCAATTCATAAATTTTATCTGTATAGAATCATTTTTATTGGCAATTTCATTTTCAATAGTGGATATTGTATTCCAAAATGCAGGGCTGTTCATAGGAAGTTTTACTTTCTTATGGCCAAGAATACGGAATGCACATACCTTGACTAATAATTCTTTCGAATAATCATCTTCCAATAAACCATAAAGGTATTCAAAGTAGCTTACCAACTCGCGTTTTTGTTTGTTAAAGTCTTTTCTCGATTGCAGGTTAGTTTTTATACCGGAAAGAATTTTTCGGAAAGAAGATTTCGTTTTTGAGGTATCTGTAATATTTTTTTTAAACCGATAAGTATCAACATTATCGGTATAATTATTGAACAAACTAACGATAAGCGTTTTTCTTAGTTTTGATTTAAAAGTATTATTGGCTGACATTATAAATAATATTTATTAATCTACATTATTGGTTCGTTACTCCACTCAAATTTAGGAAGTAAAAATCCGGGAGTATGCCCCATCCAACTTCCTAAAGGTCTTTCTCCTTCAATTAATATTAAACTAATTATATCCTCTTCACGAAAAATAAGAGTGTTTCTGTTTTCCACAAATTGAAAGGCAATATAAAATGTTCCTGAGTTAAAAAAATTAGAAGGTATAAGGCATTTTGTTTTCTGTCTACCCGGATTGATGGAAAATGTAGTATCCATTATGGAACTGGTTACAAGTAATACATTACCTTCATCTCCCTTAAAAAGGTAGGTTATTTGATAAGATTTTCCGGGAGGTATTTCATTTATTTCAAGATCGGCTTCTATAATAACCGGAAAATCGATAGACAGCGGTTCGTTAAGTGATTTTCCGGGTTGATAAACTGAAATGGAATGTAATTTCGCATTATGTGAAATGTGTATAGGCGGCGAAAAGAGTTTAACATTTTGATTATCAGTGGTACCGGACAGCATATATTCCTTAATTACAGCATCTGCATATCCAGCCATTACAACAGATCCATTTCTTAGCAATACTGTAGTTTTACAAAAACTCCGTACAGCAGCCATATTATGACTCACAAACAATACTGTTCTTCCTTCTGTGGTTACATCTTTCATTTTCCCAAGGCATTTTTTCTGGAATTCCGCATCGCCTACGGCAAGGACTTCATCAGCTATAAGTATTTCTGAATCGAGGTGAGCAGCAACAGCAAAGGCAAGCCTTACATACATTCCCGAAGAATACCTTTTAGCTGGAGTATCAATATATCTTTCAATTCCTGAAAAAGCAACTATTTCATCGAATTTTCTTTTTATTTCCTGTTTTGTCATTCCAAGTATCGCCCCGTTCATAAAAATATTTTCTCTGCCTGTCAATTCCGGATGAAAACCTGTTCCTACTTCCAGTAGGCTTGCTATTCTTCCTTTAACCTTAAAGCCCCCTGTGGTTGGTCCGGTAACTCTTGATAATATTTTTAATAAGGTAGATTTACCCGCGCCATTCTTACCTATAATCCCTAAACTTTCTCCTTTTTCTACTTCAAAGTCAATGTCTTTTAGCGCCCATACATACTGACTTTTCCCTTTCTTTTCATGTATATTTTCTTCTCCTATTTTCAGATATGGGTTTTCCTTTCCACGCACTTTATGCCACCACCGGTTAAGGTCATGCGATAAAGTACCTGTACCTATTTGTCCTAAACGGTATTGTTTGCTTATATTTTCTACCTTAATTGCTATTGTTGCCATAATAAATATCAAACAGTATCCATAAAATTCTGTTCTATCTTATTGAAAATAAGGATTCCAATTAACAATGTTATAATCATAAAGATACTGCTATAAACCAAAGGTAACCAGTGAAAGGGTCCTTCCGTAAAAAATGCATACCTGAAATTTTCAATAATAGAAGACATGGGATTGGCAAGTATAAACATCCTTTTTTTCCCTGCTGATGGAAGCGGATAAATAACAGGTGTTACATACATCAAAAGTTGGACGCCAAAAGTGACAAGATAACTTAAATCGCGATATTTGGTTGTAAGGGAAGATATTATAATTCCCAATCCCAGTGCAAGTCCACCCATTACAATTAACAAGTAGGGTATTAAAAAAAGATATGGACTACAATGGAATGAAAAACCTTTGACATGAAAAACGGCATAGTAGATTAAAAAACCAAGAAACAAAATCAATTGAGCTCCAAAAACAAATAAGCTGCTGATTACTTTTGATAAGGGCATAACCAACCGCGGAAAATAAACCTTCCCAAAAATACCTGAATTAGTAACAAATGTATTGGCAATAGCTGTGAAGCACGTTAAAAAATAGTTCCATATGGTGAGCCCTGAAAGATAGAATAACATTCCAGGTATGGTACCTGTTTGAATATGGGCTATTCCGCCAAAAACAACCAGAAATAAAACTGATGTGAGCAATGGCTGTATAAGAAACCAAAGCGGACCTAATATAGTTTGATTATAAACCGTTGCGATATCTCGCCGCGAAAACTGGAGAATTAAATCCCGGTATCTCCATAATTCCTCAAATTTCAAGGATAATTTATTTTTTCCTCCTTCAACAACTATATCCCATTGTTCTTCTCTTTCTTTTCCAATCATTATCAGTCATTTTAGTAAACCATAAGAATGCGGAGGCAAATTTAATATAAAATCAGTAATTGCCTCACATTGTAGCATTATATGCGGCTTATCCAAACTTATTTTACACAGAAAATAGGAAATATTCTTTGAAAATTATTTTTTGGTTGAGCGATATATAATTATCTCTGCCTTTTCCAGTGTAATAAGTCCACCGGAGCCTGCCTTTTCGAATAGCTCTTTTACCATGGGTGTAAAGGCATTAATTTTTTCTTCACTATCAACAATTTCAACAATTATAGGCAGGTCGGGACTTATATCCCAAAGTTTCACACCATGTACAAGGCTATTGGCTCCATAAGACAGGATACCCCTCAATACAGTAGCGCCTGCAAGCCCCGTTTCTTTCGCTTTAAATACAATAGCCTCATATAACGGCTGATGACCTATCTTATCAAGCTCGCCTATAAATACCCGCAAAAGCTTGGCATTTTGAATTGTCTCCATAGTATTAAAGTTTTTCAATAATAATTGTGGGTAGGAAAGTGGCCAAAACTCCAAGTACAACGCTTGAAGCTATATAGGCAGTAGCATAAAATATTTCCCCGTCGCGCAACAACGACAAGCTTTCGTATGAGAACGTAGAAAAGGTAGTATATCCTCCGCAAATACCCGTAGCAAGGAAGAACCTCCATTCTGGGCTAATATTGTTTCGCTCAGCAAATGCATATATCACTCCAATAAGGAGACATCCGCTGATATTTACACACATGGTTCCATAAGGGAAGGCAGAGAAAAATTTACTTTGAATTCCGGTGGATGCGAGATACCGTAATATACTGCCTATTGCCCCGCCTATCCCCACCAATGTAATTGTTTTCAACATAAATTGAGTTTAGATAGGAGTTATCAGACATCCCGCAATTGCGGGAGGACGGTTATGGGCAAACTCCATTGCCCTAAAGGACATTCGTGTGTTCCTTATGGGGACAAAGATAAAGAAAAATCAGGGAGATATAAAAATAAACCCGTTTATCATTTTCTGCCAATATTTCCACCTTATCCCCTTTGGCAAGGTTTTTGAAGATATATTTGCAGACTGATTAATGAAAAATCAGCGATTCGGAACTAATAATTATTGTCTATCAGCATATTACATATTCAATAGAAAGCATTACCATGGCAAAGAAAGAAACAGAACAGCCTGAAGATAAACAGGAAAATATAAGCGGCAAGTCACCTATTGGACGGGATGACAAAGCCAATGAAGAAAATGAAACTGCTGATGCGTCAGAAGTTATCGCAAAATTTGAAACATTAGTTAAAGAACAGAATGAGAAATATGTTCGGCTTTATGCAGAGTTTGATAACTTCCGTAGAAGAACGCTTAAGGAAAAGGCGGATTTAATAAAATATGGGGGGGAAGAAATCATATTGAGTATACTGCCTGTACTTGATGATATGGAAAGGGCATTGGCACATCACAAGGAAGCGAAAGACCACAAGCCCCTGCAAGAAGGATTGGATCTTATTTCCCAGAAACTGAGAACCATATTAACTGCTAAAGGAGTTCAGCCTATGGAACCTAAAGGGGAAGTATTCGACCCCGAATTACATGATGCTATAACCAATATCCCTGCCACATCTGATGAGATGAAAGGCAAGGTAGCCGAAGTGGTAGAAAAAGGATATCTCCTCAACGGAAAAGTGATACGTCACGCTAAAGTAGTAGTGGCAAATTAGTAAAAAAGTTTACAAACTGAAATAATGGCTAAGAGGGACTTTTATGAAGTGTTGGGCGTAGACAAAAATGCCTCTACAGAAGAGATAAAAAAAGCATACAGGCAGAAGGCATTGCAGCATCATCCTGACCGAAATCCCGGCAATAAAGAATCCGAGGAAAAATTTAAGGAAGCAGCCGAAGCTTACGAGGTACTTAGCGACTCGGATAAAAAAGCCCGTTACGACCGTTATGGCCATGCCGGGGTGGGTAGCAGCGCCGCATCGGATGGGGGCATGGGCGGCTTCGGAGGTTTTAGTAACATGGAAGATATTTTCAGCCGCTTCGGAGATGTTTTCAGTGAGTTTGGTTTTGGTGGAGGCGGTTTTCAGCAAGGCGGCAGATCTATAAACAGGGGCTCTAATTTGCGTGTAAAACTGAAATTAACATTACTGGAAATTGCTACCGGGGTTGAAAAGAAGATTAAAGTTAATAAACATATAGCCTGCAAGGAATGTCGCGGAACAGGAGCAGAAAAAGGCTCCGGTTTTAATACTTGTAACACCTGCCATGGTTCAGGTTATGTACATAGGGTTCAGCGTACGTTTATTGGGCAAATTCAAACAACAACTCCTTGCCCCACCTGCCATGGAGAAGGAAAAATAATCACCCAAAAATGTAAGGCCTGCCATGGACACGGAATTACAGAAGGCGAAGAAGTAATAGGGGTTAAAATTCCGGCCGGGGTTGAAAATAACATGCAGCTTTCTATCTCGGGACAAGGGAATGCGGCCTCAAGAGGGGGTGTTCCCGGAGACTTGATAGTTTTGATTGAAGAGATAGAACACGAGCATCTGAAGCGAAACAGCGCCAATCTTTATTACGACCACTATATCAATATTGCAGATGCTGCGATGGGAACAACCGCTGAAATACCTACTATTGACGGCAAAGCAAATGTTAAGATTGATGCAGGCACCCAAAGCGGAAATATCCTCCGGCTTAAAGGCAAAGGCTTGCCCAGGCTCAACCAATACGGGCGCGGTGACATTTTAGTGAATGTATGTGTTTGGACTCCACAAAGCCTTAGCAGCGAAGAAAAGAAAATATTAGATTCATTGCGCAAATCAGCCAACTTTAATCCACAACCGGGTAAAAAGAATAAAAGTTTCTTTCAGCGCATTCACGAAATGTTTGAATAAGTATTTATTCTGTTCCTCCATATTTCTTATTTTCGTGCGGAATTAGAAAAATAAGAATGGGTAACATCATCACCGCAAAAAATATAGTTAAGAAGTACTCTAAACATGTTGCATTAAACGATATTAGTTTTAATGTACCTGAAGGAGTGATTTATGGTTTGCTTGGCCCTAATGGGGCGGGCAAAACCTCCATGATTCGCATCATCAACCAAATTACAGCACCCGATAGCGGCGAGGTTCTTTTTAAGAATGAGAAATTATCGCCCCGACATACCAAATTTATAGGCTACCTGCCCGAAGAAAGAGGTTTGTATAAAAAAATGAAAGTAGGGGAGCAGGCGCTTTATCTTGCACGGTTAAAAGGCATGGATAAAGAAGATGCGATGAAAAAACTCAAGGAATGGTTCATTAAATTTGACATTGCAGCCTGGTGGGGTAAAAAGGTGGAAGAACTTTCCAAGGGTATGCAGCAGAAAGTGCAGTTTATAGTTACCGTACTTCACGAACCCAGCTTGCTCATACTGGATGAACCTTTCAGTGGTTTTGACCCTATTAACGTTGAAATAATAAAGAGTGAATTATTGCGTCTTAAAAAGGAAGGAGTTACCATAATTTTATCTACTCACAATATGGCATCGGTGGAGGAACTGTGCAATAATATAACACTCATTAACCAGTCTAAGGCTATAATGGAAGGTAATGTCAATGAACTCCGCCACAGCTTTAAACTCCATTTGTGGGAGGTAAAACTTCAGGGAACGGACGATTCGATAAGAAATATTTTAAACAGTAAATTTGAAATTCAAGAGCTTATCTCTGAAAATGGTCAGACCACTGCAAAAATCAAAATACCGGATGGGCTTGGTTCCAATGATTTGATAAAGGCATTGCTTTCGTCTTACACCATTACCGGCTTTTCAGAGATATTGCCCTCCATGAGCGAAATTTTCATTTCGGCCGTTACAAGAACTAATCTCACCAAGCAATCATGAGCAAGATATCATTAATCATACAAAGGGAATATATCACACGAGTAAGAAAAAAATCTTTCCTGATTATTTCTATTCTTGGTCCCTTATTGTTTGCAGGGCTGATTTTCGCCCCGATGTTAATTGCCGGAAACAAAAATGAAAATCAAAGGGTGGTTGTAGTGGATGAGACCAAGTCTTTCTGCGGTATTTTACAAAATAATTCTACCGTGCATTTTGATTATGGTTATTGCAATATAGATGTAAATGCAGTTAAAAAAATATTCGCCGATTCGAATCACGTATCTGTGCTTTATATACCTAAGGAAGAACAGATAATGCAAATCCAACTTTATTCCAAAGATGACCCGGGAAATGATGTGGTAGATGCCATTCAGTACCAGATGAACAATGTTCTTGAACGGGCTAAAATGAAAGCGGAAAATCTTGACCAGTCAATGATTGATAAAGTAAAGTCAGATATCCAGGTAAAAGATATTGTAGGTAACAAGGTAACAGACACCAGTTATAATGCCGTGCTTGGATATGCCTGTTCATTTCTCATTTACATCTTCATTTTTCTTTATTCGGTACAGGTAATGCGGGGTGTAATGGAAGAAAAAATCAGCCGTATTGTGGAGGTAATAATTTCATCGGTACGTCCCTTCGAGCTAATGATGGGCAAAGTAATAGGAGTAGGGTTAGTGGGATTCACCCAGTTCCTGATATGGTTAATATTGTGTTTTGGGGCATACCAGGTAGGTTCAGCTTATTATCAGGGTCAGGAAATAAACCCCAAAAATGCTGTTGTGGAACAAACTTACAAAACAGGAATACCTGTGCAAAATGATAATATGAACGCCAGAAATAAAATTATAAAAGAGAGTATGTCAGGAGGTCTTGATAATATTGACAATATGTTACGTTCAACCAACTGGGCTTTAGTTATAGGGGGCTTTCTGTTTTACTTTTTGGGCGGATATTTATTATACAGCGCTCTGTTTGCGGCAATAGGTTCGGCAGTAGACCAGGAAACGGAGACGCAGCAGTTTATGCTGCCTGTAACTGCGCCGCTAATTCTTTCTATTATTGTAATGAGCAGCATAATTACTGACCCGCATAGTAGTATGGCCGTGTGGTTTTCCATTATTCCCTTTACTTCGCCCATTGCCATGATGGCACGCATTCCATTCGGCATACCTGTATGGCAGCTTGTTTTATCTATGGCAATACTTGTGGTTTCTATTTTCGGCACTATATGGCTGGCAGGAAAAATTTATCGCGTAGGCTTGCTTATGTATGGTAAAAAAATCACCTACCGGGAGCTTGGTAAATGGCTATTTTATAAATAATACGTTTTGCGGATATTTGTCTGTCCACTGGATTGGGGCTTAGGCCATGCTGCAAGATGCGTGTCTATTATACGCTATTTGCTTGAAAAAAAAATGGAAGTTATAATTGGTGCGGAAGGAAAGCATCTCATTTTTTTAAAAGAGCAATTTCAAAACTTAGAATATGTTGAGTTCCCCGGCTACAGAATTTCGTATTCCAAATTTCTGCCGGTAGGAGCCATGGTATCTTTGCAAGTACCCCAGATTATTTATGGTACAAATAAAGAGCATACATTGCTAAATAAACTTATTGAAGGGAAAAAAATAGATGCAGTTATCTCCGATAACCGCTACGGACTTTGGAATGAAAGAATTCCCTGCGTAATTATATCCCATCAGCTAAATATTCAGAGTAAGTTATTAAATCATCTTGCCGGTAAGGTCACCCACAGTTACATTAAACATTTTAATGAATCCTGGATACCGGACTACGAAGGGAAAGAAAATCTATCAGGTGTCCTTTCGCATCCTATCCCCGAAGGAATAAATGCAAAGTATTTAGGACCACTTTCAAGATTTGAATCCCTAACTTCCTCAAATCCTAAAAATGTGATGTATGACTTACTTGTTCTGCTTTCAGGTCCTGAGCCACAGAGAAGTAAATTAGAGGACATGCTTTTAAAACAACTGAAAGAATTACCATCCGTTAAAACGGTGATACTACAAGGATTACCCGGAAGTAAGCCCAAAGAGAGTGGTTTAAAGAATGTAGATATTATTCCGCACTTGACAGATAAAGAATTTAAAGACAGCGTAAATTCGGCTGAAGTTACATTGTGCCGGGGAGGATACTCTACCTTAATGGACTTGAATGCTATCGGTTGGAAAAAAACAATTTTTATTCCTACTCCCGGGCAAACAGAGCAGGAATATCTCGGAAAACTTATGCAGAGTAGGGGGATGGCTGTAACTTTCAATCAAAAAGGATTTTCATTAAAAGATGCCCTGCAAAAAGCAAAGCAACTTAATCTCGTTCCGCCTGATTTTGGTAAAGAAAATTTCACGGCAGTGGTTGATGAATGGCTGAAGAGTATTAGTAAGTAGGAACTATCTTAATAATAAGGTTTTAAAATCAGTGGGCATTTTTCTACTAAGGTAAAAACAGAATTCTAAAACCTTAATAGAAAAGAGCAGACTAATAATCTTCAACCTTATTTCCATTCCTCACTAAACAATTGGGGTGCCCCGCTTTCAAATTCCAGCAACCACTTTTTACGTTTTAAGCCTCCACCATAGCCTGTAAGGCTTCCATCTTCGCCAATTACACGGTGGCAGGGAATTACTATAGCAATTCTGTTGGCTCCATTAGCAGTCCCCACTGCCCGTATAGCTCCCAAATTTCCCACTGCAATAGATTGCTGCTTATAGGAGCGTGATTTTCCGTAGGGTATTTCCATTAGCTTTTCCCATACTTTATTTTGAAACTCTGTTCCAGGGGTAATTAAGGATAACTCAAACTTCTTTCTTTTTTTTGCAAAGTACCCGTATAGTTGTTCTTCCAATGCCTTTAAGTGCTTATTGTCTATTATTTCAATAGTTGCATTAAGTAGCCGCTTCAAGTTTTTAAGTTCCTCTATGTACGAATCTCTGTCCATAAATTCCAACATACAAATACCTTTTTCCGTTGCACAGGCTATCATTTTCCCGAGGGGCGTTTCAAATATTTGCAGGTTAATTACTGTATCTCCATTGGCAAGTACCGTCTTATCACGGATGACAGCTTCCACCTCAATAGAAAGCTCATCAGTAGTATTTAATCTTGTGACCGTGTCTACCATTTATCTATAATAGATAGCATTTCTTCAGTACACTTTTCCATTTGCTCCAGCTGGGAGCGGTTTATACAATAAGGCGGAATGAAATAAAGAACATTCCCCAACGGACGCACTATAATCCCTTTTTGAAGAAAGAACGCAGACATCTTTTTGCCCAGTTGATTGAGGTACGATGTTCCTTCCGGTGATTTTAATTCCATAGCAAAAATAGTTCCCCTATTTCTGCATTCCATAACAGCAGCATGATTTTCATATTTGTTTTTCATCTGCTGAAAAAAGCCGGAAATCATTTCAATTTGTTTTGCAGCTTCAGGTTTCTCGAGCAGGTCGAGGCTGGCATTTGCCGCTGCACAGGCAATAGGATTGGCTGTATAAGAATGCCCGTGGTAGAATGTTTTTGTTTTATCATCCGATATAAAAGCTTCGTAAATGAATCCTGCGCAGGATGTCGCTCCAAGCGGCATAAACCCTCCGGTAATTCCTTTTGAAAGGCATATTATATCTGGCTTTTCAGTTAAATAATCGCTCGCCAGAAATTTTCCCGTGCGCCCGAAGCCTGTCATCACCTCATCGGCAATAGTTATACAACAGTGAGCTTTACACAGTTTCAATATCTTTTCCAAAGGTCCCGGTTCATACATTAGCATTCCTCCGGCTCCCTGCACTAATGGTTCAAATATAAATGCACAAACATCATTATCTTTTAATTCCCTTTCAAGCAATGCAATACATTCTTCACTTTGAGATTGCTTCGCAGAGCCTCGCAATGACGTGACTCGGTGACTGAAAGGGGCAGGTATCAAAGCCACTTCAAATAAGAAAGGAGAGAAAGGCATATTAAACACATTCCGCTCTGCTACTGACATAGAGCCGAAAGTATCGCCATGATATCCGTTTTCAAACGCAATAATTTTTCGCTTGGGGTTGCCTTTATTTTGGTGGTATTGTATAGCCATTTTCAAGGCTACCTCAATAGATGTAGAACCATTGTCCGAGTAAAATATTTTAGACTGGTTAGTGGGCAAATGGGAGAGGAGTCGTTCCGCCAATATTACAGCCTGCGCATGTGTAAAATCTGAAAAAGCAACCTGTTCAAGGGTTTTAGCTTGTTCATATATCTTCTCCGCAATGTATGGATTGGTATGTCCATGCAGGTTTACCCACCAGGACGAGAACGCATCTATGTACTTATTACCTTTTTCATCATACAGGTAAACACCTTCTCCTTTTACAATATTCAAAGGATTTGCAACCTCCTTCTGATGTGTAAAAGGATGCCAGGTTACTTTTCTGTCTCGTTCCGGTATATTTTTCATGTCGGTATTCGCCATCAAGTGCAAAGTTACATTTCAGGAGGATATACAAAGTTCCGTGTTAACATTTGGTTTAATTGATATTTCTATCTTTGGCGCATGGGGCAGTGTAATAAAGTCGGACTAATATTTTTTTGTTTTTTCTTTTCATATATCTTCTCTTTTGGGCAAGTTAAAGATGCTGATGACACAGTTAGAGGCACCCAAGATACTTCCAAACTCCCTTTTGTCATTGCAAAGGAGAAGCACTTGTCTGATGATGACTTAAAAGAAAAAAAAGAAGGAGTTTATGTTACCGCTGAACCTAATTTGAGTTCAGACCCTCAGCATGGTTTTGGCGCCGGGGTTGAAGGACAGTTTTTTATTGATGGCAAACGTACTGACCCATTTTTTGCATATACCCCATACCGCGCAGAAATAGACCTGGAAGCATTTTATACTACTAAAAGTGAAAGAGAACTGGAATTAACTTGGGATGTTCCATATATATTTAATAGCCAATGGAGGCTCCGGGGCTCCTGTGATTTTGAAATAGACCCTGACCATTTATTTTTTGGAGTTACAGAACAAACGTTGAGACCCTTGGGTTATTCACCGGGGAATGATTCAGAGAATTATAATGCATACCAACAACAGGAGGAATCAGGGGCTATGAGTTTAGAACACTCTTGGTTTCAAGGGAAGGTAAGAACCTTGATCGGGTATGAATTTGATTATTTTAATACTACAACTCCATTAGACAACAATTCCCTTTTGCATGAACAATATGAAGAAGGGCTTGTTACCGGTTACGGAGTAAGCAGGACAGGAGAAGCCAAATTCGGGCTTATATATGATACCCGCGATTTGGAAGATGACCCTTCTAATGGTGTATTCACTGAAATTACAGAGCAATATGCCACTACAGCATTGGGCTCTAGTTTTAACTATAACCGCCTGTTCTTCCACTATAATTATTATCACCTGCTGTTTCCTGGCGTATTTAAAAAACTTGTTTTTGCTGCCCGTGTAGGTGTGGGTTACACTACTGGCAATGCGCCCTTTTATGAATACTTAGACCAATGGACATCTCCCGGAGATATTGACGGATTAGGCGGAGCTCAAACATTACGGGGATATGTGGAATCCCGCTTTGCTGCTCCTGCAATGGCTTTGGGTAATTTGGAGCTGCGCTATCGTTTTCTGCAAACAGATTTTCTCAAACAGCATTTGGGCTTCTATCTGATTCCTTTTTTCGATGCAGGCGGAATAGGCAATACGCTTAACCGTGTTGTAAATTTTAATAACCTGCGATTTTCCGAAGGTCCGGGGGCGCAAATATCCTGGAATGAAGATACCATAATCCGCTTCGACCTCGGCTTTAGTCCCGAAGGGAATCAATTCTATTTAAGTGTTGGGCAGATATTTTAAAAGGAGAGCGTTCGAAAATAGTTTTAACGGACTGCTATCGAAACCTCTACGCTAAGACCCGGGCGAAGATCTTTGTAGGCAGGGTCTTTTGTATCCAGCACAATTTTAACAGGCACACGTTGCACCACTTTAACATAGTTGCCTGTGGCATTGTCCGGAGGAAGCAGGGAGAACAATGCCCCGGTGGCTCCGGCAAAGGAGTTTACAGTGCCCTTAATTACCTGCCCGTTCAATGCATCTATACCTATATCAGCTGTCTGCCCGATTTTTATGTCACTCAATTGGGTTTCCTTAAAATTAGCCTCTACCCATACGCTGTCCTCCACTACTGCAAGCATGGAAGAGCCTGCACTTACCAACTGGCCTAGCTGTATGGCTCTCTGCGAGGCAATTCCGCTGGCTGGAGCTGTAATGGTGGCATAGGATAATTGTAGTTTGGCATAATCCAGATCTGACTGCTTAACAGCAACATTAGCCTGTGACGACGCAAGGTCTGCCAGTGCAAGATCATATTGCTTTTGAGCCGAAGCATATTTTTTAGTGGCAATATCTACCTTGTTAGAATCGCTTTCCATAGTGGTTCTCACCTGGTCAAACTGCTCTTGGGTAACTGAACCATCTTTATATAGGCTTCGGTAGCGTTCATAATCCCTATTGGCCTTATTGTAGTCAATTTTTGCGGAACTGATCTCATCTTTGCTTGTAGCCAATGTAGATTCTACCGAAGAGGCATTGGCTTTAGAAACATCCGCCTTAGCCTGTGCATCGCTCAAATCAGCTTGAGCCTGTTGTTGCTTAATAACAAGGTCCTTATCATCAAGCTGCACCAGTATCTGACCTTTGGTTACATGTTCGTTATCCTTAAAATTAATAGAAGTAACATAATCCGAAATTCTTGCAACCACAGGATCAATGTTACATGTCAGTTGGGCATCATCGGTGGTTTCTAGGTCTTTATAGTGCAAATATTCCCGTATGCCAACCACAATACCTGTAAGCAATATTAAACCAAGAATTATGGTAGTAGTTTTTTTTCCCTTTTTTTTAGTGTCTTTTTCAGTGCTCATAAAGTGGCTTTATTTAATGGTAAATACTCCCGCCGACTTCAACATGGAATAATAAGCAAGAGTAGCATCGGCTCTCGATGAAGTAAGATTAATTTTTGCATTCAGCAGGTAATTATCAGCATCTAATAGATCGGTTAATAAAGCAACGTGATTATCATATTTTGATTTTACGATTTTGTAATTTTCAACTGCTTGTTCCAATGACTTTTGGGCAACATCCACCTTTTCCAGCGACTCTTTATATTTCAGGTAGTTTTGGTCGATGTCCATTCTTGCATTATCCGAAAGATCATCGTATTGGGCTTTTGCTTCGGCAAACCGGGCACGGCTCACATCTGTTTTGTTTTTATTATCATACAAACCTGTAATACTGTATGAAATTTTAATACCGATATCCCATGAAGGCTGGAATTGATCCAGAGGTGGTACTATACGCGGATTAGGGCGTAAGTAATCATAGTCTGCACCAATGGAAATACGAGGATATAAACTGCTTTTCGTTTCTTGAATAATAGCCTGAGCGGCTTTCTGTTGCATATCCGCTGCTTTTAGGTCATTCCGGTTTTGCGTGTAGTTTTCTAAATAGTAGGGTAGGGGTTGTACAGAAGTAGCACCCATTATGGAGTTACTGTCAACTGCAATTGGGGTGTTTTCAGGTAGCCCAAGCAATACATCCAAGTTAAAGTTCTCGGTCGCAATCTGATTCTTAATATCTATTTCCGTTAGCTGGGCATTGGAAAATTCCAACTGTGTACGTAACACATCGTTTTGAGTGGCGATTCCGTGTTTTGCAAAATCAGTCACTTCATTCACATGGGCATTTATCTCAGTTAGATTTTCTTCCACCACATCATATGCACGCTGAAGCTTAAATAAATTGATATATTCCATAATGACCGTCATGGATACATTGCTTTTTTGACTCTCCAAAGAAAATTCGGTACTTTTCTCCGAAAACTCCATGTTCTGAACGGCATATTTCCATTGAAATCCGTTAAATACATTTTCGCTCAGAGAGGCTGTAGCAGAATAATTATTCAGAATGACCGGAAAAAAAGCGGTGGATGGAATTTCATATGGGATGCCGGGAATATTAAAATATTCTGTAGGTATGTTACTTAACCTTGTATAGCCGGCTGATAAATCAAAGTCGGGAATAACCCGGTTGTTTAAATCACTTAACGATGACTTGCTTTCATTTACCCGCGCATTGGAGTACTGAACCTGCCGGCTATGTCTCAATCCCATTTTGATGGCACTGTCTAACGGCAAAGTTTTGTATTGAACACTATCAGCTCCAAGCGCCTTAAATTGGCTGGACCATAAACTTACACTGATTAGTAAAAAAAAAGTGACTCTATTAAGCGGTATATGTATCAATTTTCGTTTTTCGTTCTTGTTTAACTGAGAGGCTCCAACTATCATGTTTTGGGGGAAGACGGCTCAAAAGTAAAAAAACTTTTAGAGACACACTAAATTTATAATTAGGCAGCTATTGGTATTATATCAAACCCCTTACTATTACTGAGGAATACGGATCTAAAAAAAAATTACTTCACAAGCCTCCTCCTATTCGATTTCTATTTTTAACCATATTACTATTGAGTCTGAAGGTAGGGAAATATATCTATATTTGTCCCTATCTAAGAAAGAGAATGACTTGGTTGTTCTTTATTTGTTTTTCTTATTTATA
>Ga0206873_1176_pt2 | contig 18717 bp, 18 predicted proteins | sample Alteio_BWOrgCont_11_FD_152631 | JGI IMG/M metagenome (GOLD analysis project Ga0206873, IMG submission 152631) | Enriched cells from forest soil in Barre Woods Harvard Forest LTER site, Petersham, Massachusetts, United States -... | ecosystem: Environmental > Terrestrial > Soil > Temperate forest >...
TTCAAGCAATTGGCTCCCACACTTTTGAAAATATTGGAACAATCTGACCTGGCGGGCTACAATTCGAATAAGTTTGACATACCTTTATTGGTGGAGGAATTTTTGAGGGCGGAAGTGGAGTTTGATTTTGAAAACCGCAAGTTCATAGATGTGCAGAATATATTCCATAAGATGGAACAGCGCACGCTGGCGGCAGCTTATAAGTTTTACTGCAATAAGGAGCTTATAGGCGCTCACGGAGCCGAAGCGGATGTGAGAGCCACTTATGAGGTATTGCAAGCACAGCTGGAGAAATATGACAGCCTGGAAGGCAATGTTGCCCACCTGCATAAGTTCAGCGCTAATAATGATGCGGTTGACCTTGCAGGACGCATAGTACGTGATAAAAAAGGAGTGGAGGTATTTAACTTTGGCAAACACAAAGGCAAGCCCGTGGCAGAAATATTTAAAAGCGAGCCCTCCTATTACAACTGGATGATGGAAGGTGATTTCCCACTCTCCACCAAAAGGGTTATAACCAAGTTAAGGTTGAAGGCGTTTAATAAGTAAAAGTACTAACTTCACAAACTCTTCATTTTTAGGTAGTAATATTGTATCACAAACCAATAATTAAACTGTCATGAAAACAAACAATTTTTTAGCTGCTCTATCCATAGTAGCTTTAGGATTAACCTCTGCTTCGGTTTTTGCTCAGAATAATTTTGACCAAACCCATCCGCGTCGTGCTGAGGTAAACAGCCGCCTTCAAAACCAGAATGCCCGTGTAGACAATAAAGTTGCCAACGGTAAAATGTCAAAGGGAGAAGCTGCAAAAATCCATGCACAAGACCATGCTATCCATAACGAAGAAAAGAGAGATGCTGCGGCTAACCATGGACATATTACCAAAGCTGAGCAACAACACATCAACAAACAGGAAAACCACGTAAGCCAGGAGATTAAGAATCACTAAGCTTACCGGGTAATTTGAACAAACTCTGAAGCAGGTAGCTGCTGAGATTCCTCTCCTGCCCCAGGCGGGAGAGGAATCTGAATATATAATCACAAGGTAGTAAAAGCAACATATTAACAACTTAAAGTATATAAGTTGTTAAGCTTTACAGTTAAAACATTACCATTCTTCATGTTATCTTAGCTTGTCGAAGCTGGATTTTTCATTGGGATGAAAAAAATTAGTATTGTTTTGAGTGCATTCCTAATTGCGGCAAAAATCTTTGCTCAAGGTGGTGGAATACCGGAAACTATTACTCCAAGAAATGGAGGGATGTTGCTTCCTGAAGCCGGAGACTGGGCCATTTGTATGGATGCTACCCCCTGGCTTAATTATTTTGGCAACTTCTTTTCAGGTGCAGGGAATAAAGCCCCAACCATCAATTTTTTAAATTCTACCCAAACTATTGTGTGTAAATATTATGTAAGTGAAAATACCGCCTATCGCATTTTAGCAGGAATTGGATTTAATGCCACCACTCAAAGTAAGGAGATACCCTCGGATGATAGCGGGCAAACATATCCTGCAACGCAGGTGGAAGATGAAAAAATGGTAGTTAGCCACTTTATAGGGCTTGGAGCGGGAATTGAAAAAAGAATAGGAGCAACCCGCCTTCAAGGTTATTATGGAATGGAATTTATGTTCTATAATTCGGGAGCAGATACCAGCTACCAATATGGAAATGCTTTTAAATATTTCACCGATGAACACCCCAGCTGGTACAACTGGAATTCGGGAAATATTGTGGCCGGGTTGCCAAGGGAAACTCAGAATACATTGGGTTCTACATTCGGTATGATGATTGCAGGGTATATTGGTTTTGAATACTTTTTTTTACCCAAAATATCTATTGGAGGGGAGTTTACATGGGGCATAACATTCCATTCAACCAATGAAGGTTCATACCAGCTTGAAGCGCTAAGTCCCAATGGTACCCACCAATATGATACCTACTTTTATGGAGGCAGCTCGGGTATTTCTTTGGATAATGGGTTAAATCAGGGTTTTGGAAGCGGGTCAGGTTCCTTATATATCAATTTTCATTTCTAAAAAGTGAAGCCTATTTTTTGCATAAATATTTTTATCCCCCGGAAATGTGATGATAAAAAATCATAGCTATTGTAAGAATAAGAAGTACTTATTCTTTTTATTGGCCTTGCTGGTACAGTTATCCCCTTTGAGCCTCCATGCTCAGAGGGAAGACCCTGAATATATGGTGAGGGCGTATGAGGATGAGGATTATTTAAATGATTTTGGAGAAGGAACCGACAGAGCCTACTCCAGCGGACTGCAGGTGAACGTATTTTATAACCTGAGCAAGCCCCGGTTTTTTCTTGACCGGTGGCTTCCTAAAGCGGGCGACAGCAGCATTAATACCTATGGCCTGGGAGTAATGCAGCTCATGTATACCCCCGATTCTATTGATAATTCCTATTATATCCCCGACGATTATTCTTATGCCGGGGGCCTTATTGGCAAGCATTCTTTATACTCATTTAATCCGCAAAAGAAATACGACCTGCAGACAGAACTTGTATTTGGCGTTATGGGTCCTGCGGCATTTGGAAAGCCTCTTCAACGGTGGTTGCATAAAGAGATTCACGACCGGGAAATACCCAACGGCTGGGATAACCAGTATAAGAATGCGGCATTGGTTAATATAAACTTCACTGCCGAAAAAGAATTGATACAAAGCCCGGGGGTGGAAGCTATTGGGAGCGGTCAAATTTGTGCAGGAACGATGCTGGATGAGGTTGAAGCTGGGACAACCGTTTATATTGGGAGAATGAGACCTTATTTTAATGGATTTATGAGCCATTATTCAACTTTATATGCTGAAAAAGAAAGAGGGAGAAAAAAGGTCCAATTTTATTTTATGATAAGAGCAGCTGTTCAGGGCATACTGTATAATGCCATGTTGCAAGGAGGACTTTTTACCCCTCTTCCTATGGTTAAAACCCTTGTATATAGTGGCGCTACTCCGGAAGTGAAATATATTGAAATGCCCAAGCAGGAAATTGAAAATATAGCCGGATACGCAACTTACGGGCCGGTACTTGCATACAGGCATTTTAGCATATCTTATACCCAAATCTATTCTTCGCCGGTGCTGTTTAATGTATATAGTCATATATGGGGTAACGTATCTATTTATTACTCATGGTGATTAACAAAACATTATATTTGTTATATATAAGGAAAATTATTCGTATATTTGCACTCTGCAAAAAACCTACTCTTTTTATAAATCATTTCTTAAGTCATTTTTTTTCAATCTTACCCCGTAAAAGATGAAGATCATTCATGTTGTAGATCCCTTCGCAGGTGGTTTGGCTACATTCTTAAAGCTTCTAACTGAAGAACTAAAGGATGATTACCATATTATTGTTCATGGAGAACGAAACGAGTTATCTACCAGCCGCTATATAAAGCAGGTATTTCCGCAGAAAAACATCCGGTTTATCCGGTGGAAATCGGTGCAACGGGACCTGAACCCGGTAAAAGATATTAAAGCATACCGCGAACTGGTTCATATTCTCCGTCGTTTTAACGATGCAGACATAGTGCATTTACATTCGTCAAAAGCCGGCTTTTTAGGGAGAATAGCCTGCAGGCAACTAGGTATCAAGAATATCATCTATACACCCCATGGGGCTCCATTTCTGATAAACAAGATAAACCTTGTAGAAAGGAAACTGTATGAAGGATTAGAAAAATTGGCTTATAATTTTGGTGGTAACATTATCTGCGCTTCGGTATCGGAAAAAGACGAGTATATTAAACGTGGCATGATGGCGCAATATATTAGTAATGGTACCAGGCTGAGCAAGCATTCCTTTATTGATAATAAGGATTATAATAAATTCAGGATTATTACATCGGGCAGGATTGTTAATCAGAAGGGTCCGGAAGCCTTTAATGAAATTGCCGAGGCTTTTATAAACCAGAAGCATTTTGAATTTGTTTGGATAGGACATGGAGAAAACACGTCGGCTCTTAAATCTCCTAATATCCGGATAACCGGTTGGCTAAGCAATGAAGGCGTGCGCCATGAGATTGCCAAAGCCGATCTGTATTTATCCACTTCACGCTATGAAGGCCTTCCTTTTGCCGTAATAGAAGCTATGGCGATGGGTAAATGCCTGTTGCTTTCCAATTGTACAGGGAATATTGACCTGGTAAAGACAGGTGTGAACGGAGAATGTTTCAATGATAAGGAAGACGCTATTAATCTTATTGTTTATTTCTACCTGAATAAGGAAATCACAGAATCAATGGGATTAAATTCCATTGAAATATGCCGCGATTATTTTAACATAGAACAAACTGCCGCGAATTACCGTGTAGAGTATCAAAAAATGGCGAGTTACGCCTATAGAATGGATAGGCCTGTTAAATTTAATCTGCTGAAAAGTGTTAAAAACAGCTTTAAGGATATTGGGTAAACCGGTTTTTTCATTTCAATATCTGGAAAGAAATGTTTACGTTTAACGAAGCTGCCCCTTCAGGCAAAACCAGCAAGCTGTTATATTATGCGATATTAGGCTATATCGTATCTCTCTTCATGAATGATTCGCCTGTGGTTACTAATTTATTCATGGCAGGAATTTTTGTGCTGGCGTGGATGAATGTTTCACCGGGTAATTATTTCAAATACTTTGCAAAGAATCCTGTCAATATAGGATTGATTTTATTTTTTGTTTGCGAGCTTGTCAGCGTTTTGTTTTCATCCGACAAATCAAATGGGTTTGATATACTGCGTCTGCGCATATGGCTGTTAATATTGCCTTTAGCCTTCTGCCTGATTGATTTTGATCAAAAAACGTGGCGTAGAATATTGTATTTTTATGTTGTATTTACTTTGGTTACAACTATTGCAGGCTTTATGTATGGCGCCTTCATGGCCATTAAAATGCATAATCCCAGCTATTTTTATAATGACAATATTTCATGCCTGTTTATTGGTAAGCAGGCCGCATATTTTAGTTTTTATGTAAATATTGCCATTTTTGCAATTATCCATCTCCTTAATTTTAAGAGTGAGCATAGTAAGTACATGAATATTGTATTGTATATCTCATTGGGATGGCTAATATTCTTTAATTATATGCTTGCCAGCGAAATGGGTAGTATCAGTTTGGCGCTCATATTGATTTTCCTGGTTTTTTCCCGGATTATCCGCAAAAAAAGATTACTAACCGGGGCTGTGTGTATAGGAGGACTTATTGCAGGTGTATTTGTGCTTCACCTGGCTTTTCCTATGTCATTAGTTCACTTTCAGCGCCTTGCCAATACCGGCTACCGGTTTGATAATGCCGGCGTTCAAAATCATTTTAATGCTCCTGATAATCCGGACCAATGGAGCAGCTCAAGCACGCGGCTGGCGCTGTGGGAATGCGGAAAAGAAATATGGCTTAAACATCCTGTTACAGGCACTGGGTTGGGTGATTTACGAAGTGCACTGAAAGAAAAGTATACTGAAAATCACTTTTGGTTCGCTTTAAGTACCGATAGAAACCTGCATAGCCAATATATGGATATCTTGGTTAGCATGGGAATAATAGGCTTGCTGGTTTTCTTGTTTACTTTTATACTGTACCCTTTTAAAACCTGCATTACGCGAAAGCAAATTTTCGCGCTTTGTGTATTTACAGGTTTAGCTTTTTGCCTGTTGACTGAAAATATGTTCGACCGGTACCAGGGAGAGGTATTGATAGCATTTATACTGCCATTATCTCTGAAGGTGTTTGATAAAAAAGAGGAGCCTGCTTACTGATTATCGGAGAGGTATTGAGCAATGGCAACCTCGGGTTCTCCAATATATATAAGATTTCCGTTTTTTATGTAGGCTACCCGCTGGCAATAATTTTTTATTACGTCCATGTTGTGGCTGATTAGAACAACTGTTTTTTGTTCTATCCAGCTTTTTTTGAATGTTTTAATTGCTTTTTCCTGGAATTTAATATCCCCTACTGCAAATATTTCGTCGAGAAACATAATTTCGGCGCCTGCATTCACTGCAATTGAAAACCCCAGCCGGGCAAGCATACCGGAAGAATAATATTTAATTTTTGTATCAACAAACTCCCGCAATTCGGCAAAATCAACTATCTCGTCGAAAATCAAATCTATTTGTTTAATTTTTAGTCCCAATACCGAGCCCGATACATAAATGTTTTCGCGTGCTGTTAATTCATGGCTCATTCCTACACCCAAATTCATAAGCATGGTCGAGCCATTGATTTTTATAGTGCCAGTATCAGTAGGATATACACCTGCAAGCATTCTTACCAACGTCGATTTTCCGCTGCCGTTTCTTCCGATAAGCCCAAAGCACTCTCCTTTTTTTATTTGAAAACTCATGGTATTAACAGCCTCCACTATTTTGGCCCTGGGAGGATTAAACATTCTGAATAAACGTTGCTTTACAGTATTATGGCTGTCTTCGGTAATGTGAAACTTTTTGGAAATATTATTAGCTGCAATAGCTATATTCTTTTCTTCTGAATTGTCCATTATTTTAAAGTGTTTCAGCCGCCTTGGCGCCTAAGGTGTTGAGTAAGTATATTCCTATCAACAGGAGAAAAATTGCATACCCAAAGCCCCAGCTAAATAGTGTCCAATCGGGTAATTGATGGTTCAGTATAACATTTCGGGCATTGATTACTATACTTGAAAAAGGATTTATATAACTTACTATTCGCATTTTTTGCATAAAAACAGCGGGGGACCATATAATCGGAGAAATCCAGAATGCCAGTTGAAGAACAATTATCCATACCTGGGTTATGTCTTTAGCAACGACATATAGATTGCTGAGTATTAAGGAAAATGCAAGTGACAAAATAACAAGGTTAAGTAGAATGGGGAAGATAAAAACAAAATGCCAGCTTATATATGTTTGGCCGCGCTCAAGGAGAATAAAATAGATGAGAAACATGCAGAAATTAAAAAACAAGCCGATGAGATTACTTCCAATAACTGAGAGGTATATCTCTATTTTGTTCATATTGGTATACTCATACAAATATTTTTTAGTGGCTAATAACTGTATGGTTCCAGATGAGCTTTCAACAAAGAAATTCCATAAAATGATGGCTATAAAGAGGAAAGAAATATATTGAGGAGTATGGTTTGGCATTAAAATGCCAAAGGCGAGATAGAAAATAGCTATATCAGAAAGAGGTTTTATCAGCGCCCAAATTAAGCCCAGCACATTCTCATAGTACCTGAGTTTAAATTCAATTTTAGCCAGGAGCCAAAATCTTTCCAACTTATTTGTGCCGCGAAACCAGTCACTAAATACTTTCAGTATCATTTTTCTAATTAGTAGTTTTTATATTGATTGCCAGTTTGCGTAATATCTTGTTTGATTTTAGTTTATTATATATTTTATTTTTCACTTTGCTACCAATCAAGCCAAGTTCCAAAGAATTGTTTGGGAAAGTAGGATTGTCATATTTAAATCCGGGGCCATTTGCATTAAGCAGGTTTATAATATCAGCAGCGAAAATAGAATAAAAATTCTTATGTTTTTCTGTTATAAGTCCGTAAAGATAAAGTTGTTTGTTCGTAGTGAAGGCTCTGGACATGGATTTTTTCCTGACACGATAGTTCCACAAGGACTCGGGTAATGCAACCCCTTGGTATCCTTTTTTAACCATACCGATGACACTATCATAGTCCTCCATTCCAAAAATCATTTTAGGATCATTTAAACCGCCATCGAGAAATGCCGCTTTTTTGAATACCAGGGCGCTGCTGTTAATCATGTTATGCACTAATAAATAGGGCGGTTCGGGATTAAATGAGGGCCAATAGCCACTGGCATTTCCAAAATATTTTGCCCAACAACCGACAAAATAAACATTATCGTAATGCTTCAAAACGTTTATGGCTTTTTCGTAGTAAGTTGCTTCTACCGTATCATCCGGGTCGAGAAAAGCGAGGTACCTGCCTTTTGCAAGGGAGGCTCCTTTATTCCGGGCTAATGCAAGGCCTTCGTTGGTTTTATTTATAATTTTTACGCTGTATGTTTCAGAAAGCTTGTGTAAGATGGAAATATTTTCATCGCCGGAACTGCCATCGTTCACTATAATTATTTCTATTTTTTTGTAAGTGGAACCGATGACTGATTTTACCGCTTCCGTTACATATTGCCCCATATTGTAATAGGGGATAACAACCGATAAAAGCTCATCTTCGCCTGTTAATCCGTCAGGCAGCAGATTTACGCCGCTTTGCGGCCTGATAAATGGAAACTGTTTTTTAGATGGGGATGAAAGTATTTTCTGAATCAAATTAATTTTTTTGTTATAAATTAATTCGCGTGAAAATTCTTTCTGAACCTTCCGGAAGGCCTTTTCTCCTATTTCTTTTAGCTGATTATCGGAGAGGGACATGATATACCTGATGCGCTCCTTAAAAGAAGGAATGTCATTATGGTCGAATAAAAAACCATCTACTCCGTTTTCAATAATTTCCGTTTGTCCTCCCTGCATGGATGCAAGCAGAACCTTACCCGACCCCATTACCTCAGCTACTGTATAAGGCAGGTTGTCTACAAGGCTGGGTATAATTATAATATGTGCATCTGAAATGAATTTATTCAGTTGATGGGGAGGGATGGAACCTAATAGTATAAGTTTCCCGTTTTTTATTTCTTCTTTATATTTTTTCCTGATAAAGGTTATCACATGGATACCTTCGGGATGGTAAAGATGATCGCCACCGCCAATCATAATAAGGGGGTATTCAAAGCCTTCGTTCCAGAGTTGTTTAAAGTAAGAGATTAACTCAAAGCAACCTTTAAGAGGAACGAGTTTGCCAAAGAAAAGAATTTTGTTTCTTACTATGGTTTTGTCAGTGTATTTTTCAACTTTATACGGATTTTTAAGTATTTGTATTTGCAGGTCATCTGTTTTCATCCGGCTGCCAAGTTCATTAACAAGATACCGGCTGGGTGAGATAACCATATCGGCAGCCCGTATACAAAAGCGTTCCATTTCACCGGTCCAGAAACTGGGTAAACGATAAGGAGAAACCTTATTGTAGTCCATGCAAACAAAGGAAGGAGCATGGAGCGTGAGAAGTACCTTCAGTTCTTTAAAAATAGGATATTGCAGCCATTTGTATTGAAGTAAATAATACGCAATGCCCATATATTCCTGGCTTTCGATAATGTCCGGCGCTCCTTCTTTAGCTGCAAGTTCTTTAACAATCTGTGCAAAGGCAAAACTTAAATTGGCTTCATAGCCCAGGAAGGAAGAGGCCTGGTATTTATTTGGATTAAATTGAACTACCCGGTAATTATCCTTTTTTATAAAAGACGGTTCCTTTACCCCGAAATTCTGGGTAATAACAAGTACATCATGCCCGAAAGATGACAACATTTGAGCTGTCTCCAGGCAGTAGGTACAAATGCCACCCCCATAATCAGGGGGAAATTCAGAGGTAAGTAGCCAGTATTTCATTTAGTAGGTATGCCTGTTGAGTAGCATGGATAAAGATAATTTATTTTTATTTGTTTAATGCGGCTATGCGTTTATTTTCTTTCTCCACATAAAGTTCAAAACTTTGCTTGAACTTAGTGTGTAGCATATCCCGGTCAATTTCATAATCGGATGAGTGGTTTATTTCAAGCAGGCAGTCACAAAAATACTCTGAAGATTTATTCCAGTCCGGCCAATTGTTCGCTGTAATTAACGCATTTCGCTTTAACTGGTTGAGAAATGTTTTATCTTTTTTAAGTTTCTTAATAGAACGAACCACCATTTTTTCGTCATCTTTTCCAATTACTATAGCATTAACGCCATTAACAATATATTCATCATGGCCGGTAACATTATAAACAATGGCAGTGCCACCGCAGTGAAATATTTCGAGGGGAGGTCCGAACATGCCTTCAATATAACTCAATTTTACAATGATATCACAAGACCGGTATATTTTGGCTACTTCAGAAATGGAAACTCTTGAAAATGTTTTATCAACGCCTTTATACTCGGTCACATTACTGGAAGTTAAAAGCCATATTTCAGCGGGCCTGGCTTTGCGGCAAAGCTTAATGGTTCTTGGAACATTTTTAAAGGACACATCCACAGGACCCTCCACGAGTATCCTGAGAGATTTTGGATCTCTTGGAGCAATGACGTCACCTTCTGGTGTATATATGTCTTTTCTTATGCCGTTAAGTACAAGAAATGGATTGCTCTGGTATTGCTGAGCAAGATAATTCTTAATCCAGCTTGCCTCTGTTATTATGGGAATGTTTTGTTTATATGTTGACTCTACCAGTTCACGCAAAGGAATTTCTTCAGGAGGATAAAACCATGATTCAATAGATTGTACAAAATAAACGTACCTGAGTCCTTTTACGTGGTATAATTCAAAGGCGGTTTTCCACCAGGTTATAATAACCATGTCAAATGTTTCACCTGCAACTTCGTCGAATGTTTCAAAATGAAGGTGCCGGCTTGCATCGGGATGCCATTTTGTATTTTCAGGTGTTGCTTGCTCAAGACAAACAATGGTTACATCCCAGTTTTTATTCAGTTGCATGTATAACGCATGTTGAAATATAACGTAAGTCCCTCCGCTAATAAATGGCGAGCCAACCAGTATACAGACCTTCATACTGATTTAATAAGTTTTCGCATTTTTTTAGACCCATACCTGGCAGCTTCTTTTTTTAGCCCGTGTTTCACCAGCTCAGCATAGGGCCACGATACATTTTGAGTGAATTTTTGGGGAAATCTTTTGTATTCCAAATAATTTAAAAACCTATCTGTAAATGACATATTGTCGCCCAACCGGTTAAACACGTTTCTTTCAAATACTCCAAAATTTTCTACATGATAAAGATTAAGGAACCAGGCAACTTCATCTCCTGTAGGCTTATACACCATTCTTGCGTGTGCCAGCGCCGCCTGTATTTTTAGTTTACCGTCTTCCCATATTTGGTGATTATATAGTTGGCATATTTTTAAAAAGCGCTCTTCCATGGCTTTCATGTGCCCTGCTATGTTATTGGTGAAGAATGATTCTTCCTCTGAAAAATCTTCCATAATGGCATCCACTTTTCCATTTGAATCTTCGATATAGTATTTAATACTTCCATGATCGGCGGCAAATAATACTTCAAATAAAGATCTATTTTCATCGAATGTGGAGTAGAGAATATCATTTCGGTCATCCACCGAAAAAACCAATCCCTCTTTTATACTTTTTATAGTATTTTGAGCGGGGATAATAAGCCCCATATAATATCCCAGGATGGTGCGGTCGTCGTCAGCGAAAATATTAACAATATTATCCTGTATAGTTCCCTTCCAGCCCACATCAATAATGGCATTTTTGGATTGCGCTGTTCCTTCTGTAAACTGGTTAAAATACCTGGTAAAAAAACTCTTTTGCTCTTTTCTTCTAATCTCATATAATTCAATAAACCTATCGGATGTCAACAGGTATAAAAAAGTATCTGAATGTGGAAAATCTTCTTCCCGGTGATTTGGATCGACCCCTATTTCCTGAGCTAAAACATTTATATCATCCGGTTCAAAACCCAGGCTCTGCATAAATTCTGCCAATGATATTCGTACGTATTGCCTAAAAAGAGTATGGAAATTCTCTACATCAAGGCTTTTAAGACCGGGTAAAAAAGTTGACCTTCTGGACGCTTTTAAATAATGTGTTTTGATTTTATCGGCTTCCGAAAAAATACAATTATCCTGAAATATATTAAATAGCTTTTCTAATAACTGTCCCTCCCGTGATAGAAAAAAGGCATGCTTAAAGCCTTCTGAACGCAGCTTGAAGTAAAGCGTTCTGATAAAATAGAAAGCGGTGAATGAAAATTCAGGAAAAATACCGGGTATAGCGGTTATCGCTTCTTTAATTTCATGGGCGGCTATCTTATCTATTCCAAAGCTTTTGGCCTTTTTTTGATATAGCTGATGTATTTCGCCACGATCAATAAATATTGCACTCATTCCGTGCTCCTGTGCGCGGGTAAAATCCGATTCGTAGTTATCTCCAATCATAAGGGCAGAGGGAAGATCAATATGATCTTTCAGCCGTTCATAAAGCCTGCCGGAACGTTTTGTAAGTAAATATTCACTTGATACAATAGTTTTAGAAATGTATGGCAGAATGCCATGTTCTTTTAAAATCTCGTTAATACTATTTGCGTCCAGGTAAAAATCGCTGCATACTAAAATGGTATACTCTTTTTGCTTAAAATGCTTAATGGCGTTTAATATATTTTGATCAAGATATTGATTTGCAAGCTCAGTTCTGATTTCAATTTCAATCATGTTTTTTATAAATACATCAGCCGGTATATATTCTTTTTGCCCGGTGTTTAATGATGCATCATATAGCAATCTTGCAAAATCACTAAAATTAAATTCCATGTCAAACCCTTTGACCTCGTGGTTATCCTTGCAAATATTTTTTTCTAATTCAACCCGCAGAGCATATAGTTCATCGGAAGAGAAAGATATATCCGGATAAAGCTCTTTTAATTTACTTGCCGCAATTTTTTTAATATCCTGTGGATGGTTATGCCGGTGTATTATGGTATCAAAAATATCAAATACCAATATTTTTTTACCCGATTTGAGAATCAAATCAGGTAAATCTTCGGTTTTTTTAATCGTATGCGATGTCATGAAAATGATGGACAGTGTATTCGCTAGAAGCCTTTTAGACGGATAAGTCTCTTAAGCCGTTCTTTAATACGCATGTGTTGTACTAATTCCTCCAATAGGTTAATTCTTTGTAGCATATTGCTTTTTTGCATTGCAAATTGTTCCTGGTTATTTTGGTATATCTTATTTTTTATAAGTGTTTTCTCTAATAAAGTATCCTTCTCTTTCATTTGCGTGGTAAGCTCGGCAATGGTTTGTTCATGTTGCCCTGTTTTTATGAGTATGTTCTCTATTAAAATATCCTTCTCTTTTATTTGCGCGGTGAGATCGGCAACGGTTTGTTTTAACCCCGGCTGGTTTTCAATATTCCTGACAATTTCCAGTATGGCTTTAATATTGTCTCCATAAAGTTCCTTCTCTCTCAATAATTCTTGCCTGGATTCAAATACTTTCTCTAACGAAATAATATATTCTTTTTGTTCCTTAATATATTTGTTTAATCCATCTATGGTTTCCAGTAATTCTTCCTTCGTGTACCACGATCTTCCCCATGTGTGTATGGCAAACGATTCCTTATGGTCACCCAAATCACCCTCCCTTATTTTATAGGCATCGTCGTGTTTTATGGGATAGAAAGTATCAATGGGATATAATACAATATCATCTAATTTTTGATATCCATATTTCTTTAAATTCCACTTTTCCTTCAATAACTCAGTTATAATTAAAGGACCGGATAAGTTAGCCACTTCTGTGCCGTCAAATCTTTCTATTATGGTATCGTAACATAACTTAATGAATTTGTGTTCAGGCATAGCCCCGATAACACCCGTATAAACCCAAAACACATCATTCCCTTCTTGTCCTTCTCCAAACCCGAGGAAACATTTATCAGGCAAAAGCTTGTCCAGGGGCTTAATAAGCTTCGTATCCGTGTCTAAATAAATTCCTCCGTACTGTAATAAAGCATATAAGCGGGTTAAATCTGCCATTTTTGCCCAGTTACCGTTCTTTTGGGCGTTTTTCATGAATTTTAAATGCATGGGGCTGTTGCTTTCATCCCATCGCATAATTTTATAATCCGGGTTAAATTCTTGCCATTCCTTTATGTATGCTGCATAGTTTTCAGGAATAGCTTTATCTCCAAACCAGCAATAGTGAATTATTTTTGGAAGCATCTTATTATTTAACTTAAATATCTAATAATTATTGCACTAATATATTCCAGGCGTATTTTCAATCGCAATCGTCTTTATTATGTATCCCTTTTATATAAAAGTTTTATCAGTTTCTTACCAATAAATCGTCAAATGGGAGCGGCTTCCCTATGTGTTAAAAAAACAACTTCTTTATTAAAGAAAATTAGTTGGTGATACCATCCAGGGAAATCGGGCAAGTCGCTTTTTTTAGCTTCATAAACTTTGATGGCGCGAAGATACTACAAAAAATGAAATACCGGGAACTTTTCGGGCTAAATAAGTAGATACTTATCTTTAATCTAATAATACCTGAGTTTTCATAGTATTATTTGATAACCAGCATAAAAGCGGACTAATTATAAAGCCAGAATTTTGTTTTGGTAATGAATTTGGAGGGTAACATTAACCGAAAATTAATACCCAAAATCCCCAGGTACTTTAGTATGAGATTTGTTCCAAAATTCCTGACAATTCTTTTTCGTGATAGTAACTGTTCTCTGAAGTTCCTGGCCGAAACGGTATTCGTGCTCATTGCGATAGTTACATATATTTCCGACAATATCGCACCATCGAAGCGTTTCAGGATATTCCAGAAGAAGGCATAATCTTCAGCATGTGGGTAATTTTCAGGGTAGTAGCCTATAGCATCCAAAATTTCCCGGCGAAATATTACAGTAGGGTGGATGAATGAACATTTGAAGTGCATTTCATTAATAAGTTCGGTATGCGTAAGTTTGGTTTTATAAATGTAGCTTTTGCCGCTCTGAATGTCGGTAAATTTACACCAGCTACCTAGTAAAGCTATTTCAGAGTGATCATCCATAAAATTAACCTGTGCAGTAAACCTTTCAGGGTGGCATGTGTCTCCGCAATCAAGACGGGCTATATATTTGTAGTCATTGCGCTTATGCAGTTCTGCTAATCCGGTATTAAGCGCTTTAGCTATTCCCTGGTTTTGCGGCAAGCGGATTACTTTAATGCTTGTTTCCGGCTTCAGTTTTTCTAACTCTTGTATATTTAATTCGCTTTTACTGCCGTCATCCACAATAAGTATGCCATATTTATCCGGGGGGTAGTTAATGCTATTAATGGAACTAATTAACCCATTATAGTTGTTGAAATAAGGAATCAGCAATATAAAATCATTCATCTATCAAGGAAAGCTTACTTCACAGATTGTATTCTTTCTATTTGGCAACCCGGTAGGACTTGAACCTATGAGTCAATGTTTTAGCATTCAGTATCAGCGAAATCGAGACGCAAATATACAAAAACGAACAAAGTTGGTAGCTTGTTTGGTAGCTTATCCCCGTAATTCATCCTCAATTCTGTCTGGTTTATCGATTATTAGAGAAAATTGCTGGAATTCAGAGTTATATTTATATAAAATGTGTTAGTCATGTTGAACCGTGCCGCACATATTAACCAGACAGATATCATCGATATCGCAGCCCAAACTTCCAAAAAGATCATTGGCAAAATGATAAAAGCAAGAAGAGAGGAGAAAAATATAACGCAAAGTCAGTTGGCGGGTCTCCTGCATATAGACAGGCAATATGTATGGCGCATTGAGAACGGAAAAATAAACCTAACCTTGAATTATCTTGATAAAATAATTCTGGCACTTAAATGCACTCATGATGATTTCTTCGCTGAAATTTGAAGATAACCTTTATTGAGCCTGCTTTATATCCAAGTTTCCTTAGCTAATAGCGGGATAGATTTGTTTGTCGTTTTGTGTATCCTTATTGTGGTTACGTAAGTTTCAAATCTACCTATTTTCTTTGCGTCATTAACTGATTTATTTATTTAAAAAGATAATAAATATCATGGCTTCGGTTACTATTGTAAAAGGTGCAAACTTTCCCAATTGTACATGCACAGGTAGTCATAGTTGGTTAGACCATTGGGAATTATTCAAGGGCATTCAATGTAGATTTTGCAGGGGATGTTTACAAAAAACTACTTTAAAGGGTGTTCATGTTTTAAAATCGGGAACAAGCGACGGCATTCAATACATCGTCCCCTTGTGTGATTCATGTAGTAAGAATGACTCCAAGCTTGCTATATGGTCGTATGATGAATTGGTGCTTGCTGTTTGTCCACCTCTGGCTCTGGGTTAATCCTATCAAAGTAGTTACACTTGCAATTAAATCCTTCCCAAATTAAAGAAGTATCCCATTTTTGTTATAAATTGCACTCGAATAATTAATTATTAACCCTTAAAACCAACAACAAAATGAACAAATCAGAATTAGTACACGCAATTTCTACAGAAGCAAAACTATCTAAAGTAGATTCGGAAAAAGCATTGGACGCTTTCGTTAAGCATACAACCAAAGCTTTGAAAAGTGGCGACGGTCTTACCTTAATCGGTTTCGGTTCTTTCTCGGTTGTTAAGAGAGCAGCTCGTAACGGAAGGAATCCTCAGACCGGCAAAGCAATTAAGATTGCCGCAAAGAAGGTTGCCAAGTTTAAGGCTGGTGCCGATTTGAAGAAGACAGTTAACAAGTAGTCAAAAGTTGATTCTTGAAGAGAAGCCCCTAATAATTTAGGGGCTTTTTTAATTAGACTAGAACAAGTAAAATATTATTGGATTTTATGCAAAAATACTTAGCTCACAAATCAGAGAGTTGACAGAGTTTAAAAATACTTTCATCCAACTTACCTGCTTTTTACAATATATGTAAGGACAGTTTGTCTGGTTACTTATATCAATACTTCATCGCTAATTTTACCCGGTTTATCGATTATTAAGGAAAATTGACAGTATTCAAAGGTATCTTTATAATAAGATAAGATACGAAATGTTAAATCGTGCAGCACATATCAAACCAATCGAGATCCTCTTGGTCGAAGACAATCCAGCGGAGATAGTGCTTGCTCGGGAGGCTCTTAAAATAAGCAAACTAAGTATAATATTAAACGTGGTTATGGACGGGGAAGAGGCACTTCTCTATGTTAGAAAGTTAGGAAAGTATACGGATGCCAAAACCCCAGATTTGATATTGCTGGACCTTAACCTTCCTAAAAAGGATGGGCTTTCGGTGTTGGTCGAGATAAAAGCAGACACGATTCTAAAGCGTATACCCGTAATAATACTTAGTACCTCATCCTCTGAAGTGGATATTTTAAATACTTACACCAACAATGCAAACTCTTATATAATAAAGCCATCCGATTTTCGCCAACTCGTTGACATAGTAAGGTCAATAGAGAACTTTTGGTTCACCATTGCCAAGCTACCAACAAGGTTACTTAGGCACTATTAAATAAATTAATGATGTTACTTATTCATTTATAGGTTCAGGTGATTCATCAATCTCCTTATGGATTTTACCCGTTAAAATAAAATGCTCATAAATATCTGTACAATAAATATTGGATAGGGCATTTTTCCCACCGCTAATTGGTAATATACGATAAGCATACACTTGACTTTCCTTCAAATTTTTGTCATCCAGTTCTTCCAACTTCTCAAGTAATGTTGGCTGAAATATTTCATAGTATTGCTCTGCGGACAGCCTGTTTTTAAAGAAGTCGGTGGAATAGTTTGAAATGTGTTCCATACTGCCATCTGTAACGGAAAGAAAATAGAGTTTGTTTTCTGAGTCTTTCAGAACTATATCTCCCATTTTTGTAATGACAACTATTTCTTTGTCTTTGCCAATTAACCATTCCCAAGGGCTAAGCAATCTCCTATGGTCCAAATTGATGGAGTTTATAGTATAATGTAGTAGGTTCAAATTTGTATGGTATCGGTGTGTGATCGTGTCGGAGAACAACTCCTGAAAACAGCAATATACAGTATTGCATGTTAACCAAAAAGGAATAACGTACACGGGACATAGTTCAGCGATAATAGCAGCGGCTCTTTTGCTCCCACAAATCCTTATTCATTGTGTACATATTGCCGTCATCTATAAATTAATCCAATAATTATCCATTAAAAGGGTGTAACTTGTGAAAATAAATTAAACAATTAAAATAATATAAAACACAATGGGAAAAGAAGCTCAACCAAGAGGCAAGTGCATTGCTGAAGTAGGTCATCTAAGGATTTACCAAAAAAACAAACATGAGTTAAAAGATATTGATGGCAAAAAGATATTGCGAACTACAGGCACAGAAATATCCATTTATAACGGGAAGAAAGTAGTTCCAGAGGGAAGTGGCTTCAAATCCAAAATCAAGGCAGAGGAAAGAGCTGCTGAACTTATGAAGGCTCATCTTAATAAACCCAGGGGCTCAGTATAGCGAGTGTAGGTAATAATTGGTAATTAGAGTTTTATTTGTGGAGATAAGTGAATAAAACTCATACTGTCCATACCCTGGACGGTTAGCAAAGCGGACCATTTAAAAAAATAGCACATTTCAGTATATGCTGGCAGTTATACTAATCAAATAAGATTCCAATATTAACACTAATCAATAGTAAGTCTCTTTGTACATTTTGATTTTCTCCATTTATAATTTGATTAAAGCTATAGCTCTGAAAGCCATACTCAACACTACCAAACAGTTTGAAGCGATTTGTTAAAGAAATTGTTTGTCCTAGTGCTAGGTTAACATTTAATCCACCCGTGCAGTTATTTTGTCCAGTACATATTGTGTATCCTATATCAGCTTCCCAAAAAGGTTTACTTGAAGAGCCTCTAAAAATGTAATGTCTAAAATCTGCAAAAACAGGAATAAAATTGGAATTGTTGTATGCGTAATAACCAAAGCCTAAACCGCAACCAGTCTTATCTTCTATATTGTACCCTATTACAAATCTTGGCTCAGTGGCCCAACACTGTGAAGAATCCCCTTTTCCCTTCCCCGAAACCAAAGCAATTATTCCTTCCGTTAATTCGACAGTAATATAATAAGGTAA
>Ga0206873_1134_pt1 | contig 18477 bp, 17 predicted proteins | sample Alteio_BWOrgCont_11_FD_152631 | JGI IMG/M metagenome (GOLD analysis project Ga0206873, IMG submission 152631) | Enriched cells from forest soil in Barre Woods Harvard Forest LTER site, Petersham, Massachusetts, United States -... | ecosystem: Environmental > Terrestrial > Soil > Temperate forest >...
AAAATTGGATTTTTGCTCCCACTAGAGGAGCCTGAGGAAAATTATGCAGAGTTTACGCGTTCTCATCGTTGACGATGAAATTGAGCTTCGCAAAACCGTTCGATCTATTCTCCAAACATCGGCTGGAGATATTCAGTGGACCTTTGACGAAGCGGCCACTGGGCTCGAAGCCATTTCAAAATTGAAGGCTTCTGATTTTGATTTAGTCATGATGGATGTACGAATGCCAGAATTAGACGGAATGGAAGCCTTGAAAAAAATCAAAGCGGCAGATCCTCGCACTTTTGTGGTTTTAATGACAGCGCAAGCAAACTTAAGGGACGCCGTCGAAGCCGTAAAAGAGGGGGCTTACGACTATATAGAAAAACCCGTCCGACCTGATCAAATGGTAAAAATTGTCAACAAGGCTCTCGAAGCACGAGAAATGGTTTCATCCTTAGCCATTAGTAATCCGATCCTCGATGACGATACCGATGAAGAATTTGTTGGATCGAGCCAACAGATGAAAAAAATATTTGAACTCATTTATCGACTAGCCAAGGTCGACACGACTGTTCTTATCCGCGGAGAAAATGGAACCGGAAAGGAACTGGTTGCAAGAGCTATTCACTTTAATAGCCCCCAGAAGAATGGCCCCTTTGTCGCTATCAATTGCGGTGCCATTCCAGAAAATCTTATTGAATCTGAATTTTTTGGCCATGAAAAGGGCTCCTTCACAGGCGCCACAGAAAGAAAAATTGGTCGATTTCAAGTGGCTTCAGGCGGAAGTCTTTTTTTAGACGAAATTGGCGAATTAAATCCCTCCCTGCAGGTAAAACTACTCAGGGTTCTTCAGGAGAGAAAATTCACTCCGGTCGGCGGAACGAGAGAAGTGAAAACCAGCGCCCGTATTATTGCAGCAACAAATCGAAATCTTGAAAAAGCTATTGAAGAGGGTCGATTTCGTGAAGATTTGTTTTATCGCCTTAATGTCATGCCGATCTTCCTACCCCCTTTGAGAGAGAGACGAGAAGATATACCCTCTCTGGCCGACTATTTCATCAAGAAATTTGCAAAGCGACATCACCGAGACATTACGAGCATTGAACCCGCTGTTTTGTCGGCCATTACTCACTTTAGTTGGCCAGGAAATATTCGTGAATTAGAAAATGTGATTGAACATTGTTTCATCATTGAAAATTCAAATATCATTACATTCAATAGTCTACCCGATGTTGTTAAAAATGCCTCCCGCAATAATAATGAGCAAGTTCGGACAATGACAATGCAGGCCCAAGCTCGGGGCGGAGTGGCGTCGACGGGGCAGGCCCTTGACTATGATGCTCTTAAAGAACAATTTGAAAAAGAATTTATCATCAATGCTCTCAAATCAAACAAGGGGCGTATTAATCAAACCGTCGCTCATGCCAATATTCCCAAAAATACGTTGCTTCGAAAAATCAAGAAATATGGAATTCAAGCTAAGGATTATGAAGAATAAGAACTGGTCCCCTTGGTTGTTGAGATTGAGGGGATTTATATTTCAGGATGGTTTGGTTTGAGGTCGTAATTCTCAAGCGGCTTTTAAAAGAAACTCGTTATGATAGTAAGTGTAGAGTTCAATGTGATCGTTGAGTCTTAGGGGATCTTTTGTTGTGCACCAGGTTTTTCTAAAAAGTCGATTAATGTTGGCTCTCAGCATGGCAAAGGTGTGGTTAAGAGAAAAGAGGGGATCAAAGGCGATCTTTTTTAGCTCCCCTTGTCCTGTCACAGCCCCTCTTTGACCTAAAAATGCTTTATGCTTGGCGTGGGGAAAATATGTTCTCACGTCATCTCGGTAGTGGGGGTTTTGGTCTGATTCAATCAGAGCGGTTGGAGAAACTCTTTCAACAAGCTTTTTAAAGAGCTCGGCTCTTCCATAAGCTCTTTGGTCTTGCCTATGTCCATATTTCTCAAATGCCTTTTTAGCCAAATGGCCCTTTGCTTGCATTTTACTTACTTTAAAACCCAGAATTCGCCTCGTCCCCCGTTCCACGGCCAACGTCACAGACAGGGGCTTACACTTTGTATGCTCAATGGTTTCAAGGTCATCGAATTGCATATGGGTAATAAGGGAAAGATTTTTAAATTTCTTTAGATTTATTTGTCTCACTCTCTTGGCTAAAAAGATAAGTCTTCTTGCGACCGTCTTACGATTGATCTTTAAAACCTTTGCAATGCGCCGCTGAGACATACCTGAACACAAAAGCTCAAGGATTTTACGATTTAGTTTTCTCTTCTTCTGCCGGTAACAACTTTGAAATGTGCATTGGGAAAACACATACCCACACTCACCACATTTAAATCGCTGAAAACGTTTTTGTTCAGATTCTCGTACAAAATATCCGTACTTCGTTTGACATTCTAGTCTACTCCCACATCCAACGCATTTTCGGCTCATCACCAACTACAAAAGCAACTTCCAAACCATCTCAATAACTTAGATCACCTCTCCCATAACTAAAGGGACCAGTTCAAGACTTTCACATACACTTCTCTCGTTTTTTCAGCCACCATCGACCATGTTTGCGTCCGTGCAAAAGCTTGACCCGCTTTTATTTTAAGAACTGTCGAAGCTTCTTTTTTTAAAACCGCCCCCAAAATCTCTGCAGCCGACTCATGGTTACGAGGATCAACAAGCCAGGTGAACCCTTTACCAACCTCCGGGAGACTTGTTGTGTTACTTGTGATCACGGGCACCCCACAAGCCATCGCTTCGATCACAGGAATTCCAAATCCTTCTTCTAAAGAAAGAAAAACAAAGGCTTCACAAGCCTGATATAGCTCCGCAAGAGAAACTTCTCCCACAAACCCCAATATTTTAATTCGAGAATCCAGGCCTGACTGTTTAATTTCTCTCTCTATTTCTTCATACTGAAATCCGGGATGACCCACAAGGACAAGATCTAACTTCTCCGGGTAATGCTTCGAGAGTTCGACAAATGTTCTTACTAGCCCGGCAACATTTTTCCTTCTTTCAAGGGTCCCCACAAAAAGGATGTAAGGATTTTTAATCTTAAAATGATCTTGCACTCGGGTAAAACTGTCCTGCTTTTTTGAACTATTCAAGAAAAGAGGGCGGACGCCCTCAGGTACGACTGATATTTTTTCTGCACTCACGCCAATTCGGTGAACCAACTGCTCTCGGGTAAAAGTAGCTGGCACGATGATATGATCAGCGCGCGCAATCATTTGTTTCAATTTATGAGCTTGATCGTCTCGAAATCTAGTATCTGAAAATTCGCCAAATATTGAAAAAAGGTCGTGTATGGTCGCAATCATTTTACTTTTGGTAAGTAGGGGCAATCTCGAATTTAGCCCGTGAAAAATATCGTAGCTACCCCCCTTAAAATAAGTCCATGGGTCTATCAGTATCTCGCGAGATGCATTGGCCGGTACCGGGAGCAAAAAAGATTTGCCCCTTATCCTTCTAGAGAGTCTGTAGGTATGGATGACTTGGTCTTCTGAAAACCGAGCTTGATAGGCTCTGATGAGTTCGTCGCAATAAACTCCGGTGCCCGTTTTTTGTCTAAAAGCCGCCGTGGAAGCATCAAAGGCCACTCTCACAACAGAAACTCCTCTGTCGCCTTTAAAACTTGTTCGGAGGTAATTTTTTTCATGCAGTCGTGATGTTTAAGAGGACATTGATTGTGCCCGTGGGCCCCACATGGACGACAAGATAAATCAATTTCAACAATTTTCGCCTTTTTCGACCAAGGAGCATAACCCTGGGAGGGAATGGTCGCCCCAAATATAGAAACAACGGGAGTTCCGACGGCTGTCGCTACATGCATGGTCCCGCTATCGTTACAAATGAGAAATTTTGAAAGTTTCAGTATTTGTGCCAATTCTAAAATCGTTGTTTCACCACATAGATTGACCGCCCCTGGAATGCTCTGAGCGACTCTTTGACAAAGTTCTTTCTCAACAGAGCTGCCAAGGACAATGACCATAAGGCCATCGGCCCTCAATTTGCGCCCGACTTGGATGAAGCCTTCTTCAGTCCACCTTTTCGTCTCCCACTGACTACCAGGAGAAAGTGCTACATAATTTGAAAAAGAAGAAAATTTTTCATGAGAAGGAATCTTCACGTTGAGGCTCAAAATATCCTGAGGCAAACGCAAAACATCGATGCCAAGGCCCGTTAGTAAACTTAACTGTCGTTTTACATCGTGCTCAATTTTCGGTCTTACAACTCTCTTTTTGTAGGCAAAAAAAGTCCACGGATCTTTAAATCCCACTGAAAATCGCGCCCCAAGGCGCCAAATCCAAAATGCCGTCCTAAAACTACGATGGGGACTGACGATCAAATCAGATTTGAAGTTTTGAGTCCTTTTGATGGCTTTTTTCAAGTTACTTGAATCAGTCTTATCAACTTCAATGACTTCTTGAACAAGACCACTCTCAAGAAAGAAGGGGCCTACACCTCGACGACAAACAAAGCCTAGTTTTGCCTCAGGAAAGCTTGTTCTCAAGGCTTTCAAGAGCGGAATTGCCAATATCGCATCGCCTAGGAAGGCCGTTTGAAAAACTAAAATCCGCTCTGGCTTCAATGCTAACTACTTTCAGCACCAATTACGGTGCTCCTTTTTCCAATCCCTTGAGGTAGCCAATGATTTTTCCAATCTTGATTTTCGATTCAAATTTAATCGGAAATTTACGATCATCATCGGTATACCAAAAAAGGACTTCTCCCATCGGCTTGAGAATTCCCTCTGTAAATACCTCTGGCTTAATCACAACACTTTTAAAATTTCCCATGTCCGTTTTCAAGATTTCACGCCGTAAAACAGTGTCCTTCACGTCCCAGGTCCGTCCATCATCACTAACGTGATAAACATATGTCTTTCCGTCTTGAAGCTGAAAAGTACGAATGTATTGTACTGCAGTATAAATATTTTGGGAGTAAGGCTCAAGATCCCATGAACGTTTTTTTTCCTGAACGCCATCTTCCTTTGTAACTCGACGCTCCCAGTAGTCGGCCTTCTTATTTTTCCAATCGAAAAACTGACGTACTTCTTTGATTTGCTTCGTCTCGGTGGCAGAAAGGGTAAAATTCAGTGGAACCATTTCTTCGAAATCTAAAAAAACTTTCGCACAAATCAGCAACTTTATAAAACAAACTAAAAACTGCCGAACTCTTCATCTCCGAAAAAAAGTGATAAGCACGGCGACCATTCACCTCAGCAAAAGGTCGCACTTCCATTGTTGTATCACCGGCAGAAACGCCAAAATACGTAAGCATCAGAGTGATCTTTTCGCCAACTCTATAGGGATCAACTGAGGGTCTTCGACCTACGAATCCCTCAGCATCTTCGGTTTCAGGAAGGTGTTTTGGCGGTCCCAAATCAGTACCAGAATCAGAGCTGGCCGCAATTTCAGAGGTCGAAGTCGTATCTTCAGTCGCGCCCACTTTCTTTTTCTTTTTATGTTTCCCTTTTACTTCAATTTTGGCAGTGGGTTCTAAGCCAAGTTTTGGCTGATTCAATGAAACTAGTTCTTTGGTTTCAATAGGCGATTTCTGCTCTTCAACGGGAAGCTCTTTCACGGCCACCTTTTCTTCATATTCTTTGATAGAACCCAGGGCTTTTGCGTCGCCTTCTACCTTTGGAGACCGTCCGGCACAAGCTCCAGAGAGGCTCAAAAGGACCCACATTACAAAAAACCTTCTCAAATGACGTTTCCTCGCAGTTGACTTTATGGGCGAAACGGTTTCCAACGGCGGTGAATCCAAAGCCATTGTTCCGGGTGCATTGTAACGATTTCTTCAATCTTACTGGTATATCTCTGTGTCATAAAGGAGATATTTCGCTCCGTGCTGCCCTGTTCCAAAAATGGAATTTCAGGTTCGAAAACGATTTTGATTCGCCCATCGTCTAGACGAATATTGTAAACGGGAAGGACCGGGGCATGAGTCCTATCGGCGAATAAAGCCAAAGCAGCCGCTGTTCCTGTTTCGTGGCCAAAAAAGCGGGTTTTAACTCCGACGGGTGGTCCCATAAATTGGTCGAGGATAAATCCGACAACTCCTTGGCCTCGAATAGCCCGCAAAATATCAAAAGTCGATTTTTCTTCTCGAAGCAATTTTATACCTTGGTTGATTCGTAAATTGATCCAGACCTGATTGAGGGATTTTGCCTTGAACTGTTTAGAGATAACCGAAAGAGGGATCTTCAACACCGAGCAAGTCGCACTCATGAGCTCCCAACTTCCTATGTGGAGAGATAACAAAAAGAGCCCTTGTTTTTTCTTCATGGCATTTTCGTAGTACTCCCAACCTTCAATCGTAAATAATTTTTCAAATCTTTTTTGATCTAAGTGAAGGAGTAGACAAAACTCAACAAATCCGCAGCCATAATTTTGAAAATTTTGCAGCGCCGTTCTTTTAATTTTTTCTTCAGGCCATTGAGGAAAAGCCAGGCGAAGATGCTCCAGCGCCGTCGATCTTCGAATGGGAACAACATAGAACCAAAATGTACCCAAGGATCTTCCCATAACAAGCTGGAGACTGCGAGGAAGAGAAGCCACCGTCCAAGAGAGACTCTTAATGAGAACTGTGAGAAACCAAATCATAAATATTAGGTAGCTCCGGATCAAAGGTCATTTTGGCCACAAGAGTGATCCACACAAGAGTCGTCTTGGTCGAACTGAGGACTCCACGCAACTTAACTGAATCTTTTTCAGTGGTTAAAATCATTTGGACACCGTTTGCGAGAGCTTTTTTTTCTAAGTCTTCGATGTCATTTTGGCTGTAACTCCAATGATCTCGTTTAGTCTCATGAAAGACCACTTCAAATCCTATTTCTTTGGCCAATTTTTCAAAGCTGTGGGGGTTTCCAACAGCGGATACAAGACCCACTTTTTGAGGCTTAACCTCTACGACCGTGTCACTTATAATATTTTTAAATTCTTCAAATCCGACAAATCCCTCAATGACGTCCAAAAATCCTTGGTCAAATATTTTCACCGCTATTTTGTCAAGTTGGTCAGGTGTAGCTTGATTTGACCGTGTCAAGACGATCAGATCAGATCTCTTTAAAACCCTGACGCTATCGCGGCCATAGCCCCATGGGAGCGGATGAAAATGCCAAAGGGGTCTTGTCGCATCAATGAGCGTAATTTCAAAATCCCGGTGCAAACTCAAGTGCTGGAGTCCGTCGTCAAGAAGGTAGAGATCAACAGGTCCCGCAAGCTTTGCTGCCGCCAATCGATCTGCTCCAACAGAAATGATCACATTGGGATGTCGCTTGAATAGCCAAAGGGGCTCATCACCGACTTCTTCAACGGAGCTTTCGTGAGACACGATTTTAAAACTAGAATTTTCTCTCCCATATCCTCGGGTGAGCACGCAGCACTTTAAGTTCAGGGCTTCAAATTGGTTTAAGAGAATATCAATAAATGGAGTTTTACCGGTTCCTCCTACGGTCAGATTTCCCACGCTGATGACGGGTTTCGAAAGGCGCTGGGCCCTTAGAACTCCCCATAGGTAAAGCTTTCGTCGAATTCCATGAATGAGGGCATACACCATACCCAAGGGGGCCAAGAGATTTCTCATGTGGAACTTTCTTGCCTTGAAATCAGTTCGACAAGATTATCGACCACTCTAGGGATGGCCCCGCTATTTCCTAGTCTATCTTTGATAGCTCCCAATTTTTTTCGAACAGCGCTTCTCAAGTCCTCATCATCAATATACTTAATAATTTCAAGGGCAAGTTTGGCTGGTGAGGCATCTTCTTGAAATAGCTCAGGGACAACTTTCTCACCTAAGATCAAATTTGCCATTCCAAAAAATGTTCCCCGCACCAGTCTTCGAGCCAAAAAGCCAGTGAGTGAATTCATTTTATACATAATAACCATGGGTGTCTGTGCGAGGCCTGTCATCAAGGTCGCTGTACCGCTGGCTACGATGCAAGCGTCGCAAAGCTGAAGAATTTTGAGTGGCTCATCTTTGATAAGCCTCATGGAAATGGGGAAATCCTTTGGAATCAAGCTTTGAATTTTATCGAGTTGAAGCGTTGGGGCAATGAGAATAAGAAACCGTGTCTTAGGTCTCTGAAGAAATATTTCTTCGACCGCTCTGAGTTGAGTTTGAAAATTGTGTTTAATCTCTGAATCGCGGCTTCCAGGAAGAAGGCCTACAAGAAACTCACCTTCTCCCACCTTAAGCTCTTCCCGCGCTTCCTTTCTTGCCGAAACAGTTAAAGTTGAGGTTTTAATTTCATCAAGAAGAGGGTGGCCGACAAAACTAACCGGAACGTTAAATCCTTCATAAAATTCTTTCTCAAACGGAAATACGACAAGCATTCTAGAAACAATTCTTTTGATCAAGTGAACGCGCCCCGTGCGCCAAGCCCAAACTTGAGGACTTATAAAATAAAGAACGGGAATCCCAAGACCATGAAGTTTTTTTGCCAGACGTAAATTGAAACCAGGATAATCCATGAGGATGGCCGCTCGAGGTTTTTTTTGACTTGCTCGTCCAATAAGACTCTTAAATGCCCGACTAATCACCGACCAGTGGGCGAGAACCTCCCAAATTCCCACGACAGCCATGTTTTCGGAAGTTTCAACACAATCAAACCCCTGGGAGTTCATTGCGTGGCTCCCGATGCCATAAAAAGACATCCTCAGAGAGCGCTTTCCAGCTTCTTCCATAATTCGGCGAGCGTAGAGTTCACTGGATGCCTCGGCTGCGACGATTAAAATCTCATTAGATTTTTGCAGATCGTTCACGAATCTTCTCTAAGATTTTCTCAGCCAAGCGAAGAGCATTGCGGCCGTCTTCTCCACTGACCACGGGGCGTTTCTTGTCCCGAACGCAGTCTACGAAAGATTGGGTTTCAGCCAAAAGAGCATCGCCCTTTTCAAGACTCCAGGACTCATGATTCAAAGGGGGAATTCCACCGTCTGCCCATTCACCCGTTTTCGTAAGAAGATCCACTGAACCCTTTCCAAAATCGATAGAAAGATATTTATCTCGTTCAAAAACTCTGAACTTACGGGTGGTTTGCATAGAAACGCGACTTGCTGTGATATTGGCAATAGTGCCTGATTCGAATTCAATTCGAGCATTGGCAATATCAACTAATTTCGTAAGGACGGGCACTCCGACGGCCGACACGGACTTTACTTCCGATTTCACCAATGACGAAATAACGTCTAGATCGTGAATCATGAGATCAAGAACAACATCAACGTCAGCTCCTCGCGGAGTAAAGGGCGCTAATCTATGCACTTCTATAAAAAGTGGATTTTTCAATACTTTCTCGGCAGACGTCATTGCGGGATTAAATCGCTCAACATGCCCCACCTGAAGAGTCACTTCATTCTTTTCTGCGATATCCACCAATATTTGGGCTTCTTCTGATGTCACAGTGATTGGTTTTTCAACAAATACGGCGATGTGGTTTTCCAAACACCATTTCGCGATTTCATAGTGGCTGCGGGTACTCGCGGCCACGGTGATCAAATCGACGCGACCTTTAAGTTTTTTAAAGTCGTCAACAAATTCAGTGGCCACCTCTTTGGCAATAGCCTGACCACGATCAGGGCGAGCGTCACAGACGGCCACGAGGTCGACATCTTGAATGAGTTTGTATTTTTGAGCATGAAAGCGTCCGAGGTAGCCGACTCCGATAACTGCCGCTCGCAATTTAGTCGATTTCGTCACAGCGCCAAGCCTCGTTCGCTCTTTTGAATGAAATCCAACATGTACTGAATTTCTTCGCCATGGCCGCACTCTTCTTTAATGCGGATCAGCGACTCTTCAACGGTCCCGCCGCCTTGGGTGAGGATCCTGATCGCCCTGTGAATTTGGAGCACGGCATCTTCGCTAAACCCGTTTCGCTTCAGACCAATTTTATTCGTAGCGCGAACCGTCGCGTAATTTCCTTGGGCCATTGAAAAAGGAAGTATGTCTTTGTTGATCATTGATGCTCCGGCAGAAAAAGAATTTCGGCCGATTCTCACAAATTGATTTACGGCCGAAAGAGCGCTCACGATACACTTATCTTCAATCGTTACGTGCCCAGCCGTTTGTGTAAGATTAGCGAGAACATTTCCATCTCCGATTTTATTGTCATGGCCAACGTGGCAGTAAGCCATAATGAGATTTCCATTTCCAATCGTGGTCTCACCGCCGCCAGTGACAGTGCCAATACTGATCGTGACACTTTCCCGAATAACGTTGTTATGACCCATAAGAAGTTTCGTTCTTTCGCCTTTGTATTTGAGATCCTGGGGTGGTCCCCCGATGAGTCCCCCACCATAGAATTTATTATTTTTCCCAATAACAACCTCACCTGACTTGGAGCCAATGGTCACATGACTGTCGAGGTAACAGCCATCACCTAGGGTTACGTTGTCATGCACGAAGCAAAAAGGTCCGATAACAACATCTTTTCCCAGTTTCGCACTTGAAGATATGACACTGCTTGGATGAATCATGTTCAACCCTTCTTAAAAAATGATTTAGCTAAAAGATCTGCTTCGGCCACGAGCTCATTATCGACAAAGGCTTCACCATGAAAAGCAAAAATACTTCCACGATCCTTAGTGACAACCAACTCAAAACGAACTTGATCGCCCGGCACAACGAGTTTTCGAAATCGCGCATTGTCGATCCCAAGAAATATCACTTCGACTGGTTGCCCAGGTACCGGAGGGCGATATCCGACTATCCCAGCTGTTTGGGCCATGGCCTCGATGACGAGCACACCAGGCATAATGGGACGCCCAGGAAAATGGCCAGGAAAAAACGGTTCATTAAAAGTGACATTCTTGATGGCGGTTCCCTTACGGCCTTCCCAAGAACCAGATGCAGGTGCTGGGTCCAATTTAATAATCCTGTCTATCAACAAGAAAGGATAGCGGTGGGGAAGTATTTTCATCAGCTCTTCGATATTCAACATTTAAAAAGCCTCACTTATTTATTTCCTCTAATTTTTTTTCGACTTCCATTAACCTTTTGTAGATCTCAGGTAGTTTCGTATGAAGGACTTGAATTTTAAGGAACTCCTTCAATGGAAGAGCGGGATAGCCCTTCACTTGTTGGTTGGGGGCGATGTCTTTTGAGATACCACTTGCCCCACCCACTTGAACATTACTTCCAATTTCTAAATGACCTTTTGTAGCTGCTTGACCCGCCATAAGTACGTTATCACCTAATGTCGTGTTTCCACTGAGACCCACAAACGCACACAAAATGCAGTTCTTACCAATTTTGCAATTGTGACCAATCTGAACAAGATTATCGACTTTGGTTCCTTGCCCAATGTATGTGTCGCCGATGGTGCCTCGATCCACAGTGGAGTTAGCTCCTATTTCGACATCGTCGGCAAGAACAGCCCGACCTACTTGAGGAATTTTAACAAGCCCTTTGCTCCCGGGCAAAAAACCAAAACCATCGCCCCCGATAACGGCACCACCATGGATGACATTTCGTTTTCCAAGCATACAGTTGGGATAAACTTTCGCGCCAGCGTAAATGATCGAATCATCCCCTATGATCGAACCCTCACCAATCCAAGCACCACTATGAAGAATGACCCGTGCCCCAATCTTCGCTCGAGGACCAACGCTCACGAAGGCCTCAACTTGGGCGGAAGAAGCCACTTCAGCGCTGGGATCTATCCAAGCCTGAGGATGTTTTTTTGCAATAGCTTTAATGGCCGGAAAGAAAAAATTCACGAGCTCAACAAAAGAGTGATACGGTTTTTCTGTGAGCAGAAAGGTTTTCTTGCTCCGAGCTCCCTCATCTAAATTTTCATAAATTTGGGGAGTGATCAGCCAGCATTCTGACGAACTCGTTTTGAAACTAGTAAGGTAGCTTGGCGATTCCACAAAGCAAGCCATATGGGCCGTAGCGGTCTCTGGACTCGCAACTCCTTCAATGAGAAAAGCAGCATCGCCAATAAGTCTGGCCATCAACCGTTGGCTGGCTTCGCCAGCCGTAAGACTTCCTGACTCCATAGCCTTATTTCTTCTTGTCGAACTCGGCCACAACGCGATCAGTGAGATCGATATTCTTCGGTGCCCATAAAACCGAATTCTCGGCTTTTTCAAGGATGACGGTGTAACTCTCTTTTTGCCCAATGTCGCCAATAATGGCGCGAAGTTTTTCAAGAATGGGAGCTGTTAGATTTCGCTCGCGCTCTTGGATGGCCAGTTGGCTCTTTCCGACGTAGTCCCTGTATTTCAACATTTCTTCTTGAATTTCGGCCTGCTTCTTTTGCTTTACTTCATCACTGAGTACGGAGCTTTTCTTTTCGAAGTCTTCCGTCATTTTCTTCAGATCTTTTTCCTTTGTTTGAAGTTCAGTTTTCTTGTCGTTGAACTCTTTTTCTAGATCTTTTTTGGCTTTCTTGCCTGCGTCAGTCCCTTGAATGGCCTTTTGCATATCGACGTAACCAATCTTCGTGTCTGAAGCGGCGACCGCTTGAGCTGCCAGACTTCCTAAGAAAATTAAACCCATTAGTATTTTTAACATGCGTCTCTCCTTTTAAAACGGTGAACCGATACTGAATTCAAAGTTACTAAAATTCTCATTAAGCTCTGGATGCCTATCAAGTGGAAACCCCCACTCAAAGCGTAAAGGCCCAATGGGCGAAAACCATCTAAACCCAAACCCTACGTCTTGCCGCAGGAGGTTAAACTCGATGGCATCTTCAGCTTCTCCTAAATCGTAAAAAACTACACCCTTAATTTGAGCTTCTGTAACAAGGTTAAACTCAAACTCGCCCTGGTAGAAGAACTCCTGTTGGCCCCCAAAAGGGGTGAATTGGGGCTGTGTAAAAGGAACAGGGGTTAAGTCTGTGGGGGGATTATTGGGTTGGCAGCAAAATACAGTCTTATGTTTCCCGACTGTAAACCAGCTAAATCCCCTCATGCTGTTGGCGCCCCCGAGTAAGAACAATTCGTTAAAGGGAGGTAGCCGATCAGAAGGAGCCGTAATAAAACCAAAGTTGATGTTATTTCTAAAAACCATGTGCCAGAAGATCTCATGATACCAGCGCGCGTTCGCCAATCCCTTGGTATAAAGTTTTGCGCCACCAAGACCTGCTTGTTCAAGTGAAGTACTCGCATAAAATCCATTTGTTGGAGCCCAGCGATCATTTCTCTTATCATAAACGAGCGAGCCAGTTGCTGAGCTCGTAATCCCGTCAACTGTATTGGTTGGATACACGAAAGGATCTGTGTATTGGCCCAAGTTAACTTGAACGTTTTCAAGTTTATAAGAAAGATAGCCCATCATGTAGTCAGATCCAAAAACAGGATGCCCCAAACGCACATCGGCTCCCACTTTGATCTCTTCATAGGGTGTGAGCAATCGATCGGTTCTATATATATCAAACCCAGTAGACCATTTTGTGTCGAATGTGTAGGGCTCCGTAAATCCCAAGTTATACGTAGACCCGATTTGGTTTACGTTTACCGACAGACCCAAACTTTGTCCGCGACCAAATAAATTAGTCTGACTGATCTGACCCTGAAATAAAAAGCCACCCACGGTGCTGTAACCAGCACCAACCTGAATCGTTCCCGTGCTTCTCTCTTTAACCTGAATTTCCAGATTTAGAGTTGTAGGACTCTCTGGCGGAGTGCTTGAATTGAAAATGACGTCGCTGAAATAGCCCAGACGTTTGACATTTTCTTCTGATTTGCGTTTTCGGGTCTCGTTATAGAGCTCGCCTTCTCTCACTCTCAGCTCACGGCGAACAACCTTATCGCGCGTTTTACTGTTACCAGTGACAGTGATTTTTCCGAAATAGACTTTCTGACCCTTTTCAATTTCAAACGTAATATCAACAAGACGTTCTTTGTCGCGAATTGCAGTCCTCGGAATAATATTGGCGAATGCGTATCCCAAATCTCCATATTTGAATTGCAAAGCTTTTAGATCTTTTTGAAGCGTTTCGTAAACAAACGTACCTGATTTTTGTATTTCGATTGATTCAAAGAGTTCATCTTTTGAAAAAAGAAGATCGCCCGCGAAATCAACTCGCCCTACGTTAAACTGCTCTCCCTCTTCGATTCGAATCGTAATGTAGATACTTCTTTTATCAGGAGTGACATAGACCTGGGGCCGATCTACTTTAACTTGAACATAGCCTTCGTTGAAATAGAGGTAGTTAAGCACTTGAACGTCTCGGTCAAAAACCTCTTGTTTGTAGCCGCCTGAAGAACTGAGCCAGCTAAAAAATCCACCCTCCTGAGTTTGCATAGCCGATTTGAGTTTTGCATCTGATACGGCATGATTTCCAAGAAAAGTGATTTTCTTCACGCGCACTTTATCATTTTCTTTAATATCGAAAATGACTCGGACTTCTTCTCCGACTTTTACGTCTTCAACTTTTGATTGAATGCGAGCTAAGAAGAACCCCTTGTCTTCATAGAGCTTACTCATCTTATTGATAGCTTCACGAAGCTTGTTTTGATCGAGGATCGTGTACTGCTTAATTCCGCTCGCTTCCTGAAGATCATCTTTGTCGACCCGGTCATTACCGCGATAGATAATTTCGACGATCGAAGGTTTTTCAGTCACTTTATAAGTGAGCTCGGCTCCGCCGTTAACCTTTTCTTCATTGACCTCAACGTTGTAGAAAAATCCCATGTCAAAGATGTTCTGAACATCCGCTCGAACATCATCGTTTGACAGCGGCTCGCCCACTTTTGATTTGAGTTTGGCTCGGACAGCATCAGGTTCAATCTTCCGATTTCCCGAAATTGAAATTTTTGAAACGATGGCTCCGACCGGGACAGCTTTAATCAGGTCTTCTTCGATGATGGCTTCGCGTTTTCGTTTCGTCGGCTTTTTAATAATTTTATTTACCGGAGCAGATTGAGATGCACTGGAAAAAAAGAACACTGGGCTGGCAATGACGCTGGTCGCCATCACTGCCAAAAAAATTACCTTCGCCCCTGTGGTCAAACTAGTAGTCAAAGCTGTCCCTAACGCCGTTGTAAAAGCTGCAAAATTCCCCAGTAATTTCAATAATTTACTAAAACTAGACCAATGCTAACAGGAGTTGCGCTTTTTGTCAAAGAAAGTCAGCACCACTGACCGTCTCGAAGGACTCGGACTTTTGGAAATTTTTTGGCAAATTCTTGATCATGAGTAACAGCGACAAGAGTGAGCTTGCGGCGCCGTTGAAGTTCAAATAATAATCCTTGAACTTGAAGGCCAGTTTTCTGATCTAAATTTCCGGTGGGCTCATCGGCAAAAATGACAGCGGGCGACCTCACCAGAGCCCTTGCTATGGCCACCCTTTGCTGTTCGCCACCACTCATGGCGTTGGGACGATGATGGAGTCGTTTTTCAAGACCCAACTCTCTCAGGAGCTCCTCGGCTTCTTTGCGGGCCACTCGTGGGCCAATTCCGCCAATGAGAGCCGGCATCATCACGTTTTCTAGAGCTGTGAATTCAGCCAACAGATGATGAAATTGAAAAACAAACCCCATTGTTTTATTTCTAAACTGACTGAGTTCGTCGTCTGACATCGAAAATAGCTCTTGATTGCGAAATTTCACGTTGCCCCTTGAAGGTCGGTCAAGGGCTCCTAAAATATGGAGAAGCGTTGATTTTCCCGCCCCGCTACTCCCCATAATGCAGATCGCGTCTCCAGTGTAAATATCGATATCAAGTCCTCGCAAAACGTGCACAGCGACGGCATCGGCGCTATTATCTTCAGATTTATAAGTCTTATGTAGACCCTTAGCCGAAATGAGCAAGTGGTCTGAAACTGTCGTTGTTTTTTTGAAGCCACCGACGAGGGGTATTTGCGTCTTAATCATACTTCAATCCCTCAACCGGGTTCAAAGCGGCACCACGAAAAGCCGGGGCCAATGTCGAAAGAAAGCAAAGGAGCATAGAAACCACCATGATAAGAGCGAGATCAGCGATGCGCATTTCAACTGGAAGATGTCGAACATGGTAAATTTCCGCGGGAACATAAATAAAATTCGTCTTGGCAACAAAAAGGCAGAGGAGCCCCCCCAAAATGAGTCCTCCAAAGGACCCAAGAGCCCCAATCACGAGTCCCTGCAGACTAAAAAACCGAACGAGGCGTCCGCGACTAGCACCGAGAGTTTTAAATACACTGATGTCTCCGTAACGACGTAACACCGAAACAAATAAGGTGCTTGAAATATTGAAACAGGCGGCAACAGTCATAAACAGAAGAATGACAAAAATGACGACCCTTTCAAGTTTAATAGCTTCAAAAAGATTGTGGTTCACTTCGAGCCAGTCCCGGCTGACATAATTGAGTCCCAACTCCGTTGAAAGCTTAAAGCTCGCTTCTCTGGCGAGCTTATCTTGGGTCAGTTTGATTCTCACTCCGGTATAAATATTCCCAAGCCCCGCCAGATCTTGCGCTGCCTTTGCGGAAGTCAGCATAAAGCGCGTATCATATTCATACATTCCTAGGTCGATGATTGCGGCCACTTTAAAAGTCTTTAGACGTGTGGCGAAACCCAAGACCTTCACCGTCGCGGCATTTTTAGGCAAAACAACAGCGATGCTGTCTCCAACTTTAACTCCCAGTTTTTCAGCGAGTCCAATGCCAACCATAATCGGGGGCTCGGTTTCTAGCCCTGTTCCTAAATCAAAATGACCAGAAACAATGCGTGGACTGAGCCGTAAAGTTTTTTCAACTGTGCTGGGGTCAAATCCCTCGACAACGATGCTTGCGATTTTCCCATTGTTGGCCACAATTCCCTCGACGTGAACAAAAGGAGCCAATGATAAAATTTGTGGAACTATTTTCCGCAATTTTGGTTCTAACTTATCTAAGGGATCAAGAGGTTCGCCTCTTTTGAGGAGGAGAACATGCCCGGTGACATCGACAACCGCTTCTTTTAAAGTGGACTCAAATCCACTGACCACCGACATGACGACAACAAGGGCCGCTACACCAAAGACCATACCAAGCATTGCAAGAACTGAGACGAGGTTAAAAAATTGTCCTTTGCGTGTCCGCATATAGCGCCACACGACCCACAATTCAAACATTCGTCTGAGATCTCAGATAGGAGTATATAAATTCGTCCAGACCGCCGTCCATCACAGCATTGATATTTCCAGTTTCAAAGTTTGTTCTATGATCTTTTACCAATTGATAAGGCTGCATGACATAACTTCGAATTTGAGAACCCCATTCAATCGCTTTCTTGACAGAATTCACTTTGTCGCGCTCTTTATTTTTTTCTTCAATGGCTCTCTCGTACATGCGGGCCCGAAGCATCTTCATTGCTTTTTCTCGGTTCGCATGTTGACTTCGCTGGTTTTGGCAAGAAACAATGATCCCCGTCGGCATGTGGGTCAAACGCACAGCTGATTCTGTTTTATTAACATGCTGGCCACCGGCTCCACTGGCTCGGAAGGTGTCCAATTTAATGTCCACATCTTTAATCTCAATTTCAATATCATCTTCGACTTCTGGATAAGCAAAAACAGAAGCAAAACTTGTATGTCTGCGGGCATTTGAATCAAAAGGACTAATTCGAACCAGACGATGAACACCATTCTCGGCCTTGAGATATCCATAGGCATAGTCACCTTCAAAACTCATCGTACAAGATTTTACTCCGGCTGTGTCGCCGGCCGAATAATCGAGCATTTCTACTTTGTACCCGTGTTGCTCTCCCCATCGATGGTACATTCTCATCAGAATTCCAGCCCAATCACAGGCCTCAGTTCCGCCGGCTCCGGCGTTAATAGAAATGTAGGCACTGTTGCTATCGACCTCACCTCCGAGCATTTTTTTGAGTTCTACTTGGTCTGCTAGTTTGATCGCTTTATCCAGTTGAACTTTGACTTCTTCAAAACTTTGCTCATCGGCTCCTTCTAGAGCTAATTCTAATAGAACAAGACCATCATCGACAATGCGATTTAAATCATCAAACTCGCCCACGGCGCGAGAAAGCATGCTTTTCTCTTTTTGAAGCTTTTGCATTTCTTTCTGGTTGTTCCAGACTTCGGGTTTTTCAGTGAGTTCTTCTATTTCTTTGAGGCGAGATCTTTTTTTGTCGATGTCAAAGATAACTCCGCAAGTCTTGACTGCGAGTTTTAAGCTTATCGAGCTGCTGCTTTACGTTGCTAGATTCTGTGGATAAAGACATATTATTCCTTTGTTTTTCAAGTCATCTTTTTCAAGAGCTTATCCTGAAGCCGCATCATCTTCAATTCCTCTTTGCGATTTTTCTCATGATCATATCCAAGGAGATGAAGGAACCCGTGAATCAGCATCGTGTCCAGTTCTTTTTTGAAGGAATGCCCTTGTTCGGCGGCCTGGCGTTTTAATACGGGAACGCATACTACGAGCTCACCTAAACCTTCCCCCCTTGTTTCAGGTGAAAAACTCAACACATCGGTAGCGTAATTCTTTTTCCGATAGGCTTTGTTAAGTCGCCTCGATTCTTCTTTTCCAACAAAAACGACGGTTAAGTCAGTGGCCTCTT
>Ga0206873_1190_pt1 | contig 18430 bp, 16 predicted proteins | sample Alteio_BWOrgCont_11_FD_152631 | JGI IMG/M metagenome (GOLD analysis project Ga0206873, IMG submission 152631) | Enriched cells from forest soil in Barre Woods Harvard Forest LTER site, Petersham, Massachusetts, United States -... | ecosystem: Environmental > Terrestrial > Soil > Temperate forest >...
GCCAATTCCCTCCTCAATATTTGCTCCAATAGAAGTCCCACTTCTTAGTAATTGCTTTGATAACACGTATTCTGCCTTTTTTTCGGTAAGATAACGATATAATTTAACAATACGGATGGCAAAAGAATAACTTTTCTCCCGTATAACGTTCTCCGTTTTCATTACTAATTGCTAATTATTAATTACTAATTATTACTGCTAATTCTTCTCTGAGCCAGCGCGTCTAATTTAATTTGTTTTATCATAGCATTAAGCCCGTTAGAACGTGTAGGAGAAAGATGCTCATGCAATCCAACAGCATCAATGAAGGTTAATTCCGTCCCCAAAATTTCATCGGGAGTATGTCCTGAAAGAACCCGTATAACCATTGCTACCAATCCTTTTGTAATAATAGCATCACTGTCTGCTGTATACATTATTTTCCCGTCCTTCAATTCTGAATGTAGCCATACTTTGCTCTGGCAGCCTTTTATTTCATGAGCCTCATCTTTATATTTTTCATCAATCTTAGGCACAGCCTCTCCCAACTCTATGATGTGCTCGTATTTGTCCATCCAGTCGGTAAAAATCTCAAACTCTTCCACAATTTCCTGTTCTGTTTCTTCAATGCTCATCGTACTACTTTAACATATCTATAGCCTTATTCAGGGCTTTTACAAAAATATTTATTTCTTCAAAAGTATTATAAAATGCAAGCGAGGCTCTTACTGTTCCGGGTATCTTATAAAAATCAATCAGTGGCTGTGTACAGTGGTGCCCCGTACGCACAGCTATACCTTGTTTATCAAGCAACATGCCTATATCAGAGGGGTGGGTTCCTTCCACCACAAAAGATACTACGCTTGTTTTGTGTTTTGCAGTTCCTATAATTTTTAATCCATTTATCTTTTGCAATTTATCTGTAGCATACAAGAGCAATTCATGCTCATGCTTCGCAATAGCATCTAATCCAATTTGATTAATATAGTTTATAGCCTTCGCCAAAACAATAGATGCTTCAATATTTGGCGTACCCGCCTCAAACCTTAGTGGTGGCTCATTATAGGTAGTTTTATCGAGTGTAACTTTCCTAATCATTTCTCCACCTCCCTGGTAGGGTGGCATCTCATTCAACCATTTGGCTTTTCCATACAGTATACCGATTCCGGTAGGACCAAAAGTTTTATGCCCGGAGAAACAATAAAAATCTACATCCAGTTTTTTTACATCTATTTTCATGTGCGGTGCAGCCTGTGCCCCATCCAGCAAAACAGGAATATTTTTAGCATGGGCTGCTTCAATTATTTCTTCCACAGGGTTGATAGTGCCCAGGGTATTTGACACATGTGTTACAGCCACCAGTTTAGCTTTGGGAGAAAGTAATTTTTTAAACCCGTCCAATTTTAATTCGCCTTCTTCGGTAATTGGTATTACTTTCAAAACAGCTTTCTTGCGCTCGCAAAGCATTTGCCAGGGAACAATATTCGAGTGGTGCTCCATCTGTGAGACGATAATTTCATCTCCCTCTTTTATAAAAGCTTCGCCAAAGGAAAATGCCACCAGGTTAATGGCCTCTGTAGTTCCGCGCGTGTAAATAATTTCCTCCGGTGAGGCATTGAGATGTGCGGCAATTATCTTCCTCGATTGTTCAAATTGATCCGTTGCCTTATTACTCAAATAGTGAATGCCCCGGTGTACATTACTGTTGGTCTCCTTATAATATTCTTCAATAGCGTTGAGCACTACGAAAGGTTTCTGCGAAGTAGCAGCATTATCAAAGTATACAAGAGGTTTGCCCCATACTGTAGTTTGAAGAATAGGAAAATCCTTGCGGATAGCTTCCACATCCAGTTTCAGGTTAAGGGTTTTCGATTTTGCTGTAATATCCATCGTAAATTTATTGGATATTTTCTTCTATTTTCTGCTCTATGAAAGTTCTGAAACTTTCATTCTTTATTGTATTGCTGACTTCCTTTGCAAATGATTGCAACAATATATTTTTTGCCAATTTTTCATTCAACCCTCTCGAACGCATATAAAATAAGGCTTCATCATTCAATCTACCTGTAGATGTACCGTGCGTGCAACGTACATCATCGGCATAAATTTCGAGTTGTGGTTTGGTATTTATAGTTGCCTTATCACCCATCAAAATATTTTTATTGCTTTGGTATGCATTAGTTTTCTGGGCGTCGTGATAAACTAATATTTTTCCATTGAACACCCCTGTTGCATTATCTGAAATGATGCCTTTATAGAGCTCATTGCTGAAGCAATTGGGTACACGGTGTTCCATCATTGTGTGATTATCGGTATGGTTATTTTCCTTCACCACAAATAATCCATTCAGGTGCACTTCCGCATGTTCTCCATTTATATAAACGTTTGTATCATTTCTCACCATACTCCCGTTGAATGTAATTAACACATTGTTCGTGAGGCTATCTTTATTTACGGCAAACTGCCTTATATCATTCCGGCAGAAAGTACTTTGTTCATCCTGCAAAACATAATTCTCCAGCTTTGCATTACTTTCAATTACAAATTCAGAAACAGAATTAGTAAATACTTTTTCTGATTTACTTACTGAATGATGGGATTCAATCAACGTAAGCTCTGCTTCCTTACCAATATATACAAAGTTTCTTGGGTTATAGAGTTTCTTACCCTCCCCAACACTTACATTGATAATATGAATAGGAACAGGACAAGAAAAATTTTCGGGGACACTGATAAAAATACCATCACTTGCAAGAGCCGTATTCAATATGCCTAGCGGGTTTGAAGTTCTTCCCAATTCAGCATTGAAATGTTTTATCGCAATTTCATTGCCTTCCTCGAGTGCTGTGAACAGGCTTCTTACAGCAACTTCTTTAGGAAGTTTTTCTACTTGTGAGTATTCCGGCAGGTACCTGCCATTTACTACTACTATAGAAACAAACTCATTTGATATAAGAAAGGGCTCAAGATTTTTTTTATCAAAACTTACCGTATTATTTCCCGTAGTAAATTCTTCATTCAGATAGGCGCGTATGTTGGTGTATTTATATTCTTCAGCCCTTTTGCCCGGGAGCCCTACAGCTAAAAATCTCTTAGCAGCTTCTTTTTGTAAGGTGTTTACAACAGGGCTCGCATCACCCAAATGGCTTCCCTCTCCACTAAGCCACTTATCAAGCATTTCCCTGTTATGGGCAACTTCTGATTCACTTAGTGTATCCGCTTTTATTTTTGGTTTTACAGATGCTATTTCCATTTTCTATTATGCCTCCACTTGAGCGAATTCTTTTTTAATCCAATCATATCCCTTGCCTTCCAATTCCAGCGCCAATTCACGGGTCCCTGATTTTACTATTTTTCCATTATACAGCACATGCACAAAATCGGGAACAATATATTCGAGCAGGCGCTGATAGTGAGTAATTACTACAAATGCATTTTCTTTCGAGCGTAATTGGTTTACACCCGTTGCAACAATCCGCAAGGCATCAATATCCAGTCCTGAGTCGGTTTCATCCAATATTGCCAGTGACGGATTCAGCATAGCCATTTGGAAAATTTCGTTACGTTTCTTTTCACCACCTGAAAAACCTTCATTCACAGAACGACCCGTAAGATTGGCTTCGATTTCTACCAGCTTTTGCTTTTCTTTCAGCATTTTAAGAAAATCCTTTGCCTCCATCGGAGCAAGCCCTCTGTATTGGCGGATTTCATTAACGGCAGTCTTCAAAAAATTGATCGTGCTTACCCCCGGTATCTCCACCGGATATTGGAATGCAAGAAACAATCCTTCTTTTGCCCTTTCATCTGCTGAAAGCTCCAACATATCTTTTCCATTGAAAAATATGGACCCTCCGTCAACAGTATAATCTTCCCTTCCTGCAACTACCGAAGCAAGTGTGCTTTTACCTGAACCGTTAGGCCCCATAATAGCATGCACCTCTCCTTTATTGACTGTAAGGTTTAATCCTTTCAATATTTGTTTCCCTTCTACAGAGACCTTCAGATTTTTTATTTCGAGCATGTTATTTCTAATTCCTAATTTTTAATTCTTCTTACCCCACGCTTCCTTCCAGGCTTACTGCAAGAAGCTTCTGGGCTTCTACTGCAAACTCCATAGGCAGTTTATTCAGCACATCCCTGCAATATCCATTTACAATGAGCCCTATGGCTTTTTCGATATCAATGCCGCGCTGGTTACAATAAAATATCTGGTCTTCCCCAATTTTAGATGTAGTGGCTTCATGCTCTACCTGGGCGGTTTTATTATTTATCTCAATATAGGGAAATGTATGTGCCCCACAATTGTTACCCATCAAAAGAGAATCGCATTGGGAGAAATTACGTGCATTGGCTGCACCACGGTTCACTTTCACCAACCCCCGATAGCTGTTATTGCTCTTGCCTGCCGCTATACCCTTAGATACAATGGTGCTTTTGGTATTCTTACCCAAATGCGTCATCTTAGTACCTGTGTCAGCTTGTTGCTTATTATTAGTAACGGCAATGGAATAAAATTCACCCACTGAATTATCCCCCTTTAAGATGACCGAAGGATATTTCCAAGTGATGGCGGAGCCTGTCTCTACTTGTGTCCAGGAGATTTTGGAGTTTTCTTCCAAACAAATTCCCCGTTTGGTAACAAAATTAAATATGCCACCTTTACCCTCTTTATCGCCCGGGTACCAGTTTTGAACTGTGGAATATTTCACCTCAGCATCTTTGTGTGCAACTATTTCTACTACAGCAGCGTGCAGTTGGTTTTCATCGCGCATGGGGGCTGTGCAACCTTCCAAATAACTTACATAAGCACCCTCATCAGCTATTATCAGTGTACGTTCAAACTGGCCAGTACCCGCCGAATTAATACGGAAATAGGTAGACAGTTCCATTGGGCAACGCACCCCTTTCGGTACATAACAAAACGAGCCATCGCTAAATACGGCGGCATTAAGCGCAGCAAAATAATTATCGGTATAAGGAACTACCGAGCCCATATATTTCTTTATCAGTTCAGGATGTTCCTTTACCGCTTCGCTGAAAGAGCAGAAGATGATTCCGAGTTTTGAAAGACTTTCTTTGAATGTAGTTTTAACAGAAACACTGTCAATTACAGCATCTACGGCTACGCCTGATAATCTTTTTTGTTCCAATAATGAGATCCCTAATTTTTCGAATGTACGGAGCAATTCGGGGTCCACTTCATCCAGGCTTTTGAGTTCGGTTTTCTTTTTGGGTGCAGAATAATAACTGATGCCCTGGTAATTTATATCGGGATAATAGAGATGTGCCCAGTGGGGCTCTTTCATAGTTTTCCAATAGCGGAAAGCTTTCAGCCTGGATTCCAGCATAAAATCAGCTTCACCCTTTTTAGAGGATATAAAATGGATGGTCTCTTCGGTCAGGCCCGGGGGCAGTACATCCGAATCAATATCGCTTGTAAAGCCATATTTATACTCACTCGATGTGAGCTCCTCTAATATTTCATTTGAACCGCTCATTTCAATTGTCGATTGTAAATACTAAATAATACGCTGAAAATAAGAGTGATTGTTTAAATTTACAATTCACCATTTTGCATTTACAATTTCCCTTACACTGCAAAACTGTCTCCGCAGCTGCAAGTGCGGCTGGCGTTGGGGTTATTAAAACTGAAACCTTTTCCGTTAAGTCCACCGGTATAATCCAGTTCAGTACCTACTAGGTAGAGAAAGCTTTTACGGTCAACGACAATCTTAACTCCTTTATCTTCAAATACTTTATCTTCCGGTTTAAGGTTGTTGTCCAGTTCCATTTTATAAGAAAGTCCCGAACATCCTCCGCTTGCTACGCCAACGCGTAAAAAGCTGTCTGCCGGGGAGTTAGATTCCTTCATAAGGTCTTCTAACTTATGTTTTGCATTATCTGAGACTGTTATCATAATAAATTAAATTACAGTCTGCAAAGATACGAAATATTGGGGACTTGGCTGCCCTAATTTACTTCACCGCACTTTGGTAAAACTTCTGGGCATCTGCTTTCAGCTTGGCATCATCTGCATTCGTAACATACATCATATGCCCCGCATTGTAATAGGTGAGCATAATATTATTCCTTACGTAGCTACGCAGGCCCATATGGTTGACAGCATATTCTGCATTACAAAAAGGAGTTGCAAGGTCATAATAGCCGCAACATACCATCACTTTTAAGGCCGGATTTTCTGTCATGGCTTTACGCAACGTCTCCGAAACATCCTGGTAACTATTTTCAACAAAGGTCCAAGGCCAAACATTGGTTAGGGCTTCATAAGGTAAATCGCTTTTATATTTCAGCTCTTTGCGCACATATTCGTTGAATACCCCGTTGAACAAACCGCTCACGGCTGAGTAGCTTGGGTCGTAAGATGGTCTTTCTCCTACGTCATCTGCATCTTCTCCCGTGTAACGTGAATCATACCTTCCGACAGTTTTACCTTCATCCCTCAAGAGTTCTTTGAAAAACCGGTCATCGCGGATTCGCTCGTCGGAAGCGCGAATGTAATTTTTAGATAATCCTGTGAAGTAATTGATAGAATCAACCACTGCATTAGTAAGCTGCGCAGAGGCTTCATCACCTTTCATTAAAAAGTATGAATAGGTCCCTAATGAAAATGTTTCTACTTTTTTGGCAAGGTCAGATACATTGAGTTTCTCCAATTCGGGCGACAGTTTATTATGATATTGTGCGGTAGTAGCGTATGTTGGCAAAAACAACGCATAAGGCAGGTCATTGCCTCTTGTAACATCAATATATTCAAAATTCAATACCGATGAAACAAGCACAATCCCATTCAGGTACATTCCATAAGTACCTTGCAAATACCCTGAAAGTCCCGATGCACGAGTAGTTCCATAACTTTCTCCTGTTAAAAACTTAGGGCTTCCCCAGCGCTCATTGCGGGTAATGTACATCCGTATAAAATCTCCAACCGATGCAATATCTTCGGAATAACCGTGATATTTGGAAGCATCAACGCCTTTAACAGTGCGGCTAAAACCGGTAGATACAGGGTCAATAAAAACCAAGTCGGTAAAGCTAATCCAGGAGTTTTCATTGTCCCCGTAAGTATAAGGCGGCGCAGGCTGGTTTCCTTTATCATCGGCAAAATGAACCCGCACCGGGCTTATGGCACCCATGTGCAGCCAGATAGATGACGAGCCGGGGCCACCGTTAAATACAAATGTTATAGGGCGCTTGCCTGCAGATTCTCCATCGGCTGTATAAGCCATGTAAAATATTTTAGCCTTTACTGATTCATCCTTATCTTTCATGGGCATATATCCCGCAGTAACAGTATAGTTAATAGTTTTTCCATCTATAGTAATGTGGTGATGTGTAACAACAGGTGCAGGCACACTGTCATTTTTTCCTCCCATAGGCGAAGAGGCACTATCATGGTGAGCAAGAGTGTGAGGCTTGGGCTTCATATCGGGCTTTTGGGCATAAACTCCGGCATAAGAAAGTAGTAATGCAGATAAAATAATAAATTTTTTCATATATGTTTTTTGATTGTTTTTTACTACTATATTGTCCAGATTAATACAGAATCGAAACTCAAACTGTCCAGGGAATAGTTAATGTTGTACCCCGAACAATAATTCCTCCTCGGTTACCGATTTCTACTGTACCGAAGCGGGATTCAAATACTTCGGGCAGGGGTCTGTCTCCGGGTATGGAGAGCCAAAGTCTCAGCAGGTGGCGCTTTTCAGCAGGTTCATCCCAGTCCTGGAAACCGGTACGGTCATGCAACAGGGCATGGTTATACACAAACTGCATATCTCCGGGCACAAGCTCCATAGATAAACTCAACATAGGGTCATTAGCAAGACGGTCAAACATATCAAGCGCCTCCACGTGCCTGGGGGTCAGGCGGGGCGCCTCTTCAAAACGCTGCGCCGAATCAATATACTGGCGCTGGTAGAAAACAGTGAGATAGCCTTTATGGAAACTAAAAACAGGTATTAAAAGATAGGGTAACTGGCCCTCGGGAATCTCACCCCGGCGGTCAGTTGCTATAGGTTGTAAAAGCAATTCTAGTAAATCAGGGCGCTGGCGGTGCATCTCATTAAATATCGCCGAGGCACTTACCAGCAAAGACATTCCACCCACTTTTGCCGTTTTTAAACACAACAACCCTACCACATCCGAAGAGTCAGTATGAAAGGTCTGGCGTTCATTGGTCTGGTAAATGCGGGTATTGGGGTCACTGCTTTTTTTGCCTAAATCGCGCACATGGCCCAGCGTATGTCCCATAGCATTTTGCGAGCGGGGGCTTCCTAAATGGGTGCCGATGCCATAAAAAATAGTGCCTGCTTTTTGTTCATTATATTTTGCTATAGGCAATCCGCGAAGGAGTGCAAAACCGCGCCCCTGAATGAGCTCTTCACGAAGGGAAGTAAGCTTTGGCCCCATTGCAGGCAACGGAAATTGTTCAGGAGTAAGCGTGGCAATATTTTGTCCTGAAGCAAGCACCTGCTCTGCTGCATTTTCCAGTTCAGTAATTTCGGCCGGGGTCAGTGTTTGCGTCCATTCATTTTGCCGGTTTGCCATACCAGGCCCGTACCAAGTGGAAGGTATATGCACTTCTGCAGGCAATTTATTCGAAACAGTGTTTGTCATATCCGTATAGAATGACCTAAAATTACAAAATTATCGGAATTGGGGTAAGAAAAGAAGGCTTTACTGGAACTTGCGCTTATCGAACCAGTGGTCGTCGAAAGTAATGCCCACCATTATTTTAACGTAGTTCTGTAACAGAAGATTATTTGAAGTTGTGCCCATAGTACCTACTTGTACGGCTAAGTTCAATATGGCGGGATGGTCAAAGGGATTTGTCGGCCCCAAGGGTAAACCCAAGCCAAAGGAAACGTTTTTATCTACAAAAGGTGTATTATCAATGTTTAAATAATTCTGGCCGTAAGAGAATCCCATCCGGTATTGTATTCTTTGCCAATAGTTTCTGGCATAGTCTTTATTGGCTACATATTGAATGCCTACCCCATAAGTATAGCTATCTATCAAGCCTTCCGACTGACCGAAATAAGAGTATTGGCTCCAATACTGTTTGGTGTAATCGAGTGAGAAGGTAAAATGGTCTCCCTTTTTAATAGTTATTCCACAACCGAATTTCAAGGGGATTTTTACTTTACCCACCCTGCCGCTGTCTTGTATTGTATCTACGGTACTAGTCGTAGCATTGTATTGCGTTACTGTGAAAAGAGTATAATTTGCGTCCAGGTTCAGGGTAGGGACAAATATACCACCCAGGGTAAGGCTCCAATCATTCCATAGCTTGGTAGTGTACATCATTCCAAAGTCAAAAGTAAAGGCATGGACACCTAAGTTTTCTGTCTTAAAAGTATTAAATGCGGGAACATTAAGGGGAAATATAACTTGTTCCCCATTGGTTAAATTACCAAACTGATAAGACGCATTAACACCAATACTCAGGTTTTTATTTTTGCCAAAGGCATACGCAGCACCTAAAAATACTTTTTCAACTCCTCCCGTACCCTGGTAAGTATTTTGAACTGTGTTAGTATCTATCGTGCTATTAGTTGATATATTATATCCTTCCGTACTGACGGGAGTAAGCCCCATACCAAGCCCCAAATGCTTGCTTACGGGTATATTTAATGCAAGGTAAGACAGATAGGTATTATTGCTTTGGGCCGTCTGGCCTCCTGAGGAAATATTTAAAATATTATCCGTTAATCCTGCTTCAAAAGTAGCCATTTTAAGCCCGCCCTTTCCGGCACTGTCTTGTACCGGTATAAATGCATAGGCATAGGATGCCGGGTTTTTGAGATTAATAAAGAACGGTGGATTGGCATCATTGTGATAAGCTATACCTGTACCGCCCATAGACAAGTTGAGAGCACTGCTCTGGTCCTGCAAATCGCCAATTCCATACCTTGAATAGGGAGAAATATCATTTGATTGAGCCCCGGCAACCCTTGACATGAATAGGAACAATACTAAAAATAAAAAGGGGAACGAGTAAAAGGTTTTGTTCATTATATTACTAAAATCAAATAGCTGATGCTGTGTTGCCCTAGCTATAAAAAGGCGACAAAATTACATTAAGTCCTGTAAGCACCAAGAACGGTTCACTTTTTATTTCCATTTTAAGACTTTTTAACAACCAACTCGCAGAGCCGCCGGTAAGCAGTACGGTTATATTTTTATACGTGGCACGGTATCCCCCGATAATACCTTCTACCTCTTTTACCATACCATATTGCACCCCTGACCTGATAGATTCTTCCGTAGTGGTTCCTGTTAATTTTTTAAAATTCATGCCAGGCACTATTAACGGAAGAGCCCCGGTAAAAGTATGTAAGGCCTTATAGCGCATCTCCATACCGGGAGATATGCTTCCTCCTTTATACACTCCTTTATTTGTTATAAAATCATATACCATGCAGGTTCCGGCATTAATTATTAGAATATTTTTTCCTTTATATAATGAATATGCCCCGCAAGCAGCTGCCAACCGATCCATGCCAAGAGTTTTTGGGGTTTTATAGGCCATTTTCACCGGTACGGGAGTTTGATAAGTAAGCTCCACAAAGCGGGAATGAGAACTTAAGAAATGTTTTAGTGCTAAAGGATATTTTTTTACACTACATAGTATAGTATTTTCAATACCTGGTGTTTCTTTAAAAATTGATTTTAGCACAGACAGATTGAAAACCTCATGTGTTTTACTTTTAACCAACCTGGTTCCAACAAAAACACCTGTCTTAACCCTTGAGTTACCTATGTCTATGGTAAGATTCATTACAAAAATGACACCAAAGCTAAGAAATGAGAGAATATCAGGACATTTCTACCAGGGGCTACGCTTGTAAAAACTGCTTATTTATTCTATTTTAATAGATTTGCAGGTCTTTACTAAAGCACAATATCCATATGCAAACTCTTTCGTCCCGCCTTGCCCGTCTTTCGGAGTCTCAAACTATAGCCATGGCAAGACGTAGCCGGGAGTTGAAAGCCAAAGGGATTGATGTTATCAACTTGAGCCTTGGCGAGCCCGACTTCCCTACCCCCGATATTATTAAGGAAGCAGCTAAGAAAGCTATTGATGAGGATTTTAGCCATTATACCCATGTATCTGGATACTTGGAGCTTCGCCAGGCCATCACCCAAAAATTTAAACGAGATAACAATCTTAATTTTGATGCAGACCAAATTGTAGTATCTACCGGTGCCAAACAGTCTATAGCGAATGCAGTACTGAGTATTATTAATCCCGGCGATGAAGTAATTATCCCTACTCCTTACTGGGTAAGCTATTTGGATATTGTTAAGCTGGCAGAAGGAAATGCCATATTGGTAGAAGCCGGGATAGAAAATGATTTCAAGGTTACAGCCAACCAGCTGAAGAATGCCATTACCCCCCGCACCAAACTAATGATATTTAGCTCCCCTTGTAATCCTACAGGCTCTATATATACGATGAAAGAGCTGGAAGAAATTGCCGAAGTATTTGCAGCATATCCAGACATTTACATTATTTCGGATGAAATATATGAACACATCAATTTTATTGGCAAGCACTTTAGCATTGGTACTATCAATTCGATAAAAGACAGGGTGATAACCGTCAATGGCCTTTCCAAAGCCTTTGCCATGACCGGCTGGAGGGTAGGCTACTTAGGCGGTCCAAAAGAAATTGCCAAAGCTTGTGACAAAATCCAGGGACAAATTACATCAGCAACATGCTCCATTGCGCAAAAAGCTGCCTATACGGCAGTATTACTCGATCCGTCTGTTACCTATTCCATGCGCGACACTTTCAAAAAGCGCAGAGATACAGTATTGCAATTGATGAAAGATATTCCAGGGTTTAAAACAAATACTCCCAACGGTGCATTTTATATCTTTCCGGATATAACTTATTATATAGGAAAATCTTACCAGGGAACGCTGATAAGAAATGCTACTGATCTTTGCTTTTATCTTCTCGATAAAGCCCGTGTGGCACTTACCCCCGGTGCAGCTTTTGGAAACGACAACCATATCCGGTTTACCTACTCTGCCTCCGAGGAGCAGTTGGCAGAAGCATTAAAACGAATAAAAGAATCGCTGGCAAACTTGAAATAGCATATACGGTGAATCCAACGGAACTTAAAAAAGCATTCGATTCATTCAATAAGTTGAATGTTCTGATTATTGGAGATTTAATGCTTGATGTATATTATTGGGGGGATGTGAACCGCATTTCTCCTGAGGCTCCTGTGCCGATTGTTACGGTAGATAAAAAAGAAAGCCGTATGGGTGGTGCCGCCAATGTTGCCATAAATATACAAGCCATGGGGGCTACTCCTATATTGTGTGGCGTGATTGGAGATGATGCCAACGGGGAACAACTGATTAAAATTTTAAAAGGAAAAAAACTTTCTTCAGAAGGCATACTGGTTTCCAACAACCGCCCTACTACTACTAAAACAAGGATAATAAGCAGCAACCATCACATTGTACGAATTGATGATGAGACTGACGAATACATAGGTGACGTTCAAACTAAAAACCTATTTATCCAAATAGAAAAAATTATTGAGGATAAAAAAATCAATGTGATTATATTTGAAGACTATGACAAAGGTGTAATATCTGCCACACTTATAAAAAAAGTTGTCACTCTTGCTGAAAAACATCGTATACCTACTGTAGTTGACCCCAAAAAAAGAAACTTTACAAATTATATAGGAGTGACTTTGTTCAAACCAAATTTAAAAGAATTGCGGGAAGGCCTTAAGGTGGATGTGCAGTCAGAGGACTTAAAAAAAGTACAAACTGTTACGGAACAATTAAGAAGGGAACAAAAAATTGCCAACGTATTGGTTACTTTGTCTGAACACGGGGTATTTATCAATTCGGAGAAAGAAAAGAAACGGGTTCCCGCCCATGTTCGTAAAATATCGGATGTTTCAGGAGCGGGTGATACGGTTGTTAGTATAGCAGCCTTGTGCTCTGCCCTTCAATTACCTCCTACAGAAATTGCTTTTCTGTCGAACCTGGCGGGGGGGCAAGTATGCGAAAAAGCCGGTGTTGTTGCGGTAGATAAGAAACAGCTTTTGAAAGAAGCCCTGTATTATATGAACGGGAATAAATGAGCGCTGCCACTCCCATAATACCATACGATGACCTGCCTATTGGTAAAAAAGAGCAGGTCAGAAAAATGTTTAATACCATTGCCGGGCGCTATGATTTCATGAACCGGCTCCTTACCTTCCGCATAGATATTTTGTGGAGAAGAAAAGCCGTCGGGCTGGTAAAGAATTATCCGCATGAACAGATACTTGATATTGCTACGGGTACGGGAGATTTTGCCATAGAACTTTCTAAGCTTTCCGGTGCGAGGGTTACCGCGATTGACATTGCCGAAAAGATGCTTGAGATAGGCAGAAAAAAAGTACACCAAAAAGGACTCTCCGCCCGTATTGAAATGCTAGAAGCTGATTGCGAAAACCTGCCTTTTCCGGAAAACACCTTCGATATTGCCAGCTCTGCTTTTGGAGTAAGGAACTTTGAAAACCTACAAAAGGGATTAACAGAAATGCTCAGGGTATTGAAACCCGGTGGAAGGGTATTAATTCTTGAAGCTTCGGAGCCTGCCAACATGCCTTTTAAGAAATTGTACAAGACCTACATGAGCAAAATTTGCCCTGCTATTGGAGGAGCATTTTCTGAAAATAAAGCCTATGATTACCTGAATAGGTCGGTAGCGGCGTTCCCTTCAGGAAAAAATTTTGAATCTGAATTAGTGAAAGCAGGATTTACCAATAGCGTCCACATCCCTTTAAGTATGGGAGTTACTTCAATTTATATTGCCCAAAAATAGGATGCAGGGAAATAAAAAACTATTTTTATCGTTATTTTGGGATATGTTTGGTTCAACCTGTTCATCCTTCTTTCTATCAGTAAAGCAAATTTACCGCTCTAAGAATATATTCATATTCCCCCTGCTTTTATTTTCAATAAAGGCACAAAGCCAGGAGGCTATAAACCTACCGTCATACACAAGGGCAAACCTACATTTTGGATTTATTATCGGTGTCAACACAGCTAGTTTCTATGTACAGCCTTCACCAAATTTAGGTACCAAGGCGTTTGATACATTGAAAACCATTCGCTCCATTCCCCAGGTGGGTTTTGATTTAGGGATTGTTACCGAACTAAAAATTTCACAGTATCTCAAAATCCGGTTTGTTCCTTCCCTTGGATTCTCGGACCGGCAAATACAATATAACTTCGAAGGAGTGGATACGTTTACGGTTACTAAAGATATACAATCGGTATTCTTAAATTTCCCGGTTGACTTCAAACTGATTTCAAAACGACTTAATAATTTTGAAGCTTATGTGATAGCCGGTGGAAAATTTGCTAAAGATCTTGCCTCACAAAAAGACGTGAACCAGCAACTTGCCGGAGCTCATGCAACAGTTCGTATATTACCCAACGACTGGTATTATGAAGCAGGAGGCGGAATTGAATTTTATCTGCCTTATTTCAAATTCGGGCTTGAGCTGAAAATATCACAAGGATTACGCAATCTTTTGATACCTGATAATACAATCTATACCCAGTCTTTGCAGGGGCTTTATTCAAAAACGTATCTCTTATCGTTTACCTTTGAGGGCTAATTAAGCTATTTCAGGCACTTCTATGGGAGCTGTTGTTTTTTTGATGGCATTCATTCCCCCTTCCACATTGCTAAGGTTCGTGAATCCATTTTTTTCAAGAATAGAGGTCCCAATCATAGAACGGTACCCACCCTGGCAATAGACATAGTAGTGGGCATTTTTATCTAGTGTGCTCAAATTTTCCTGGAGCTTGCCGAGAGGAATAGTAATTGCATTCCGAACAGTTCCAAGTGCTACCTCACCTTCATTTCTAACATCTATAGACTGTCCTTCCTTTTCAATATTCTTCGCAAACTCTTCTGCTGATACAGAATGTATAGCGTTCACTTGTTTTCCTGCCTCTTTCCATGCATTTACTCCACCTTTCAAGAAGCCCGCAACCTTGTCATATCCTATCCTGCCAAGTCTCATCACCGATTCGGTTTCTTTGCCTTCAGCACAAACTAAAACGAGGGGCACATTATCTAAAATGGTTCCGGTCCAGATGGCAAAGTCACCATTCAAGCCAATATTTAAGGAACCGGGAATATGTTCTTTGGCGAATTCAGCAGGCATACGTGTATCTACTAATATGCTTCCTGCTTCTACTTCTTTTGCAAAATCGTTTACGTTTAAGCTACGCACATGTTGCCCCAACAGGCTATCCATATTTTCTTCATAACCTTTGCGGTTAATTTTAGCATCCATAAAAAAATATTTAGGAGGCGTTGCCAAACCTGTAACCATCATTTGGATAAAGGATTCCCTATCCATGGGTTGAAGCGCATAGTTATTTTTTCTTTGCTCGCCAATAGTAGTAGTAGTTTCTTTGCCAATATTCTTTCCACATGCAGAACCCGCGCCATGGCCCGGATAAACAACTATATCATCTGATAATTCTTTCAATTTTGCAACTGAATCATACATCATGTAAGCCAGTTGCTCACGTGTCAATGCTTCATTGGCGGCAAGGTCTACACGACCCACATCACCTACAAACAAAGTATCGCCGGAGAAGAGTGCGTAAGGTTTTCCAGTAGCATCTTTAGCAAGAAAACAGCAGGATTCCATAGTATGCCCAGGTGTATGCAGTACCTGTAAAGTTTCATTCCCTAAACGAAATTCCTGCATATCGTTGGCAACAACTATATCGTATGCAGCTTTTGCAGTAGGGCCATACACAATCTTAGCGCCCGTTTTTTGGGCTATATCAATATGTCCCGATACAAAATCGGCATGAAAATGAGTTTCCAAAATATATTTGATTTTGGCATTGCGTGCATTAGCAATGTCCAGGTATACTTGGGTATCACGCAAGGGATCAATAATAGCAGCTTCCCCTCCCGATTCAATATAGTATGCAGCCTGTGCCAGGCAGCCGGTATAAATCTGTTGTATATACATAGTACGATTTTTAAAAACGCAAATTTACGAAAGAAAAATAAAACACATTGTTTGGGTATTCCAACTACGGTAGAATACCTGTTTATCAGAACCCAACTTTCCCTCTTGTTTTTTTCGTATCCGAACGCTGCTTTTTAGATTTCAATCTTTTCTGATGACTGGCTTTACTCCGCTTAGTTGGAAGACGTTTCTTCTTCTTTTGGAAAACCTTTTCCAGGAGGCTATAAAACTTCTCGATTGTATTTTCTTTATTCATTAGCTGGCTCCTGTCTTCCTGCGACACTATTTTCAAGATACCCTCCTTATTTATAAAACCGCCTGCATTTTTAGTGATGAGGCTTTTTTGCTCATCGTTTAGCAGGACAGAATTCAAATAATCAAAATGAAGTTCTACCTTCGTAGACAATTTATTGACGTTTTGCCCACCCTTGCCGCTACTCCTGCTTGCCGTAAACTTCCACTCGGAAGAAAAATCAGTATCCCTGATACTATACATTTTGAACAAAAAAACTATTCGAATACAAAAATACAGAAAAGCTTTTTTACTTTAGTTTTTATCCTGGTATTTTGCAATCTTATTACTGCCCAAAACCAGCAAGAGTTCTATACCCAAAAACTATCCCGGTATTTCTCTAAGGATCACAAAATAAAAGAGCTTGTTTCTATAACTCAAGACGGGATTTTTATTAAAGCAGGTGAATCGAAAAATCCCGAAATATTTTTAAACTGGAGTCAAGTAAAAATATTATCTCCTTTAATCAGCAATATATCTGAAGCGGAGTTAAAGAAACTTTTAATAGATAAAAAAGACAGTTTATCCTTTTACGTAAAAAAAGATTCAATTAAAGAAAGGGTTAAACCACCTTCCGTAAAAGGAATGAAAATAGCTATTGATGCAGGACACATAGGCGGGGTATACCACATGGGAGAAACGGAAAGCCGCTGCATGACACTTGCTATTGACAGCACCAAACAAATACAATTGGTAGAGGGTAACCTTACTTTTTTTACGGCCCTTTTATTAAAACAGAAACTTGATAGCATGGGTGCGCAAACTATGCTCACAAGGAATGATACCGGCCTATCAGCACTGGGAATAAATTTTTGGGAATGGAAGAAAAAAATAAAAGACAAAACGTATTTGGACAGCCTTATTCAAAATAACCTTATTTCGGAAAAAGTATTGCATTTGCTTGCTGAGCATTTGCCTGATAAAACTCTATTCAGCCAGGTTTTTAGTTCGGTGGACATGGCAACACGCGCTAAAAAGATTAATGCCTTTCAACCTGATATAACTGTGATTATTCACTATAATGTGAATGAAAGGAATATTGGATGGAACCATACTACTGACAAAGATTACGTGATGGCATTCGTTCCCGGTTGCATAACATCTGAAAACCTGAACACACTTGCCGGAAGACTTAATTTTTTAAGATTGCTGATCAGTCCCGACATTGAAAATTCGGTGAAGCTATCATCAGACGTGGTACAACATATTTCCGCTAAATTGAATGTGCCTTTGGTACGAAGTGAGGATGCTACCTATCTCACAGAACATTGCCTTCCCACACTGTCCGAGGGAGTTTATTCCCGGGACCTTGCCCTTGCCAGGCTTATTAAAGGGCCCTTAGTGTACGGAGAACCGCTATACCAGGATAACGAAAAAGAATGTGTTTTACTTACTGCCTTAGATGATTCTGTTAATGGATTTCCAGTTTCAAAAAGAATTGAATTAGTAGCAGAGGCTTACTACGAAGGGATAATGGAATATGTGAATAATAAATAGCCTACTGCGGGTCTACATCAATTTTGATGCGCACTTTGGAATAGTCTTTCCCTGTTTTCAAAAACGAATTTATGGAATCATTTACCATATCTTTCATTTTAAGAGAATATTTATCTCTTTCGATTTTCAGCACTATTTTTTTCTGGTAAAAATTCTGTATCCTGGAGACAACAGGGTATTCAGGCCCCAGCACCCTGTCGCTGCCAAATTTCAGTTTCAGCAAATCAGCAAGAGTGGGAGCCATGGCATCCAAATCTTCCTGGTGGCGGTGGCTGAGCGTAATTTCAATTAGGCGGGTAAAGGGAGGGTATAAGAAATTGTTGCGCTCCTCCACCTGGTCATGATACATCCCGGCGTAATCATTATTCACCACTCTTGCAATAATCGGGTGATGCACACTATACGCCTGGATAACTACCTTACCACGTTTCTTCTTTCTTCCGGCACGCCCGCTCACCTGTGCCATCATTTGGAAAGTTTTTTCGGCGGAACGAAAATCAGGAAAGTAAAGCCCGTTATCGGCATTCAAAATTCCTACTATGCTTACATTGTCAAAATCGAGCCCCTTCGTTACCATTTGTGTACCAACCAATATGTCAACCTTGCGTTC
>Ga0206873_1158_pt2 | contig 18416 bp, 17 predicted proteins | sample Alteio_BWOrgCont_11_FD_152631 | JGI IMG/M metagenome (GOLD analysis project Ga0206873, IMG submission 152631) | Enriched cells from forest soil in Barre Woods Harvard Forest LTER site, Petersham, Massachusetts, United States -... | ecosystem: Environmental > Terrestrial > Soil > Temperate forest >...
GCGGTTTCCGTTCGTGACCGAGCGGCCGACGGGTGATTACCCGGCGGTGAACGTGCCGGCGGCCAACCTGCTCGAATTTGGCCAGGCGCTGCGGGATGAACTGGGATTCACCGTGCTATCGGACGTTTGCGGGGTGGATTGGGACAAGGAAAGCCCGCGTTTCGGGGTGTTTTACCACTTTTACCACGGCGGCAAGAAACAGTTCCTCCGCGTCGCGACGCTCGCGCCGGATGACGCCGCGCCAGCGGTGCCCTCGCTGACGGGATTATGGGCCTCGGCCAACTGGCATGAGCGGGAAGTTTTCGACATGTTCGGCACGCGCTTTGAGGGCCACCCGAACCTGACGCGCATTCTGATGTGGGAAACCTACCCGTACCACCCCCTGCGCAAGGAGTTCCCGCTGGCGGGCATCGAGACGGACCTGCCTTCGGCGGACATCACCGCAGAGACGCAGGCGGTCGTCATCGCCGCGCCGATGATGGGCGGGCCTTTCCACGCGCGCACGGAGGACAAGCACCATATGTCCGAGGCCGAGCCGCGCGCTGACGACGAGAGCTGGACGGAGCACAACCCCAAGCCCGGTACCAGGGGCTAATTCACCACTTTTCCACCTGCCATGCCCACCACGACGGAAATCAACCTCGGCGATGTCGCCGCGCGCCACAACGCTTATGCCGAGGACGTGGCGAGCGAGCGCATGACGCTGAACATGGGCCCGTCGCACCCGACCACGCACGGGGTGCTGCGCCTGCTGGTGGAGCTTGATGGCGACATCATCACCAAGTGCAGCCCGGTCATCGGCTACCTGCACCGCGGGGACGAGAAGATCGCCGAGAACATGACGTACAACCAGTTTGTGCCGTACACCGACCGGCTGGACTACATCGCGCCGCTGGCGAACAACGTCGCCTACGCCATCGCCGTGGAAAAGCTGGCAAAGCTGCAAGTGCCGCCGCGCTGCCAGGCCATCCGCGTGATCTGCTGCGAACTGGCCCGCATTTCGTCGCACCTGCTTGGCGTGGGGGTGTTCGCGATGGATTCCGGGGCGCTGACGGTGTTCATGTACGCCTTCACGCAGCGCGAAAAACTTTATTCGCTTTTCGAGGAACTGACCGGCGCCCGCTTCACCACCAGCTACACGCGCATCGGCGGCGTGGCGCGCGACCTGCCCGAGGGCTGGCTGGGCCGCGTGAATAAATTTTGCAACGAAGTGCTGTCCGTATTCGACGAGGTGGACCAGTTGCTGTCGCGCAACAAGATTTTCCTCCAGCGCACCGAGGGCATCGGCACCATTACGAAGGAAGACGCGATCACCTACGGTATTACTGGCGCGAACCTGCGCGCCTCCGGCATCGAGGCGGATCTGCGCAAAGACAACCCGTATAGCGGCTACGAGCAGTATGAATTTGATGTGCCGATCGGCACCAAGGGCGATTGCTACGACCGCTATCTCGTGCGCATGGAGGAAATGCGCCAGAGCGTGCGCATCGTGCGCCAGGCGATTGAGCGTATGCCCGATGGCCTGTGGTACGCCGAGGATGCGAAGAAGATTTTCGTCCCGCCCAAAGGCAAGGTGCTCACCAGCATGGAGGAGCTGATCCAAAACTTCATGATCGTGACCGAGGGCCCGCAGATGCCGTCGGGGGAAGTTTATTTCGAGGCGGAAAACCCGAAGGGCGCGCTGGGCTTTTTCATCGTCTCGAAGGGCGGCGGTGTGCCGTATCGCATGCACATCAAAGGGCCGAGCTTTGTCACCCTCAGCATTCTCTCCAAGATGGCGCCCGGCCACATGCTCACCGACATGACCTGCATTCTCGGCAGCCTCGACTTCGTGCTCGGGGAATGCGACCGGTAGTCCAACCCATTTTTCCCGCTGAATTTTCCATGAACCTTTCGCCCGAGACCGCCGCCTCGATCGACCGCACGATTGCGCTCTACCCGCAAAAGCGCAGCGCGATGCTCATGGTTCTGCACGCGATTCAGGAAGACCAGGGCTACATTTCCAAAGAGGCGGTGGCGTGGGTGGCGCAAAAGCTGGAAGTGGCGCATATTGCGGTGCTCGAAGTAATCACCTTTTACCCGATGTACCGGCAGGCTCCGATTGGCCGTCGCCACGTCAAGGTTTGCCGCACGCTTTCCTGCGCGCTGCGCGGGGCCTACAAGGTATGCGACACCTTGCAGGAGGAACTGTCCTGCCCGCTGGGCGAAACCTCTGCGGACGGCAACTTTACGGTTGAGTTTGTCGAGTGCCTGGCCGCGTGCGGCTCCGCCCCGGTGGTGCAGGTGGACGAGCATTTGCTGGAAAACATTTCGCCGGAAAAGGCCAAGGATCTGGCCGCCAAGCTCAAAGCGGACACCACGCCTGCGATGCTGCCGTCGCGCCAATAACCCTTCCGCGAAACACCCAAACTTTTTCCCATGCCCGCCACGGAACGCCGCATCATTTACTGTCACGTTGACGAGCCCGGTTACACCACCGATCTCGACTGCTACGTGCGCCACGGCGGCTACGAGGTGCTGCGCAAGCACATCCAACGCAAGCCGGAGGAACTGTGCGCGGAAGTGAAGGACTCGGGCGTGCGCGGGCGCGGTGGCGCGGGGTTTCCCACCGGCATGAAGTGGGGCTTCCTCGACCGCAAGTCCGGCAAGCCCATTTACCTCATTTGCAATGCCGACGAGTCCGAGCCGGGCACGTTCAAGGATCGGCAGATCATTTACAAAGACCCGCACCAGCTCATTGAGGGCGTGGTCATTTCGGCCTACGCGATTCAGGCGAAGATGGCGTTCATTTACATCCGCGGCGAAATGGTGCACGGCTATAAGATTCTGGAACGCGCCATTGCGGAAGCGCGGGCAAAAAACTTTGTCGGCGAAAACATCCTCGGCTCCGGCTATTCGGTGGAGATTGTCATGCACCGCGGCGCGGGCTGCTACATCTGCGGCGAGGAAACAGGTCTCATTGAGTCGTTGGAAGGCAAGCGCGGCTACCCGCGCATCAAGCCGCCGTTCTTTCCGGCGGTGCTCGGCCTCTATAATTGCCCGACCATCGTCAACAACGTCGAAACGCTCTGCCAGGTGAAGCATGTCCTCGACATGGGCGGCAAGGAGTTCGCGAAAATCGGCGTCGCGGGCGACAGCGGCACCCATATCTGGGGCGTCAGCGGCCACGTCGTGCGGCCGGGTTACTGGGAGATCGAGTCCGGCAAGGCGACCGTGCGCGACCTGTTGTACGATTTCTGTGGCGGCCCGCTGCCCGGACGCGAGTTCAAGGCGATCATCCCCGGCGGCTCATCCACCAAGGTGCTGCGCGTCGGCGAAAAATTCAAGGTGAAGCTTACCGACGGTTCGGCGGCGGAGTGGGGCGTGCTCGATATTCCGCTCGACTCGAACAGCTTCGGCCTCTGCGGCAGCGCGCTGGGCACCGGCGGCATGATCGTCATGGACGACACTACGGACATGGTCGAGGCGCTGGCCAACCTGAACGCCTTTTACGCACACGAAAGCTGCGGCCAGTGCACGCCCTGCCGCGAAGGTTCCCTGTGGCTCAACAAGATCACCACGCGGGTCTGCGCCGGCAACGGACGCCTGGAGGACGCGGATCTGGTGAAGAATATTGCCGACCAGGTGGCCGGGCGCACCATCTGCGCGCACGGTGAGGCCATCGCGTGGCCCTGCCAGAGCAACGTGCCCAAATTCAAGGACGAGTGGGAAGCGAAAGTCCGTGCCCAAATGCAGGCCCGCGAACACGGCGGCGCTCCCGTTCCGCGCAAAGGCCTGCGTCTTGTGTAAACCAATTTTCCTTCTTCAATTTTCCCCATGTCTGCCGCTCCCTCCAGCACCGTCACCATCACCGTGGATGGCCGCGACTATCAAGTCCCGGCCGGGGTGAACCTCATTGATGCCCTGCACGATGTCGGGATCGAGGTGCCGCACTATTGCTACCACCCGAAGCTGACCGTCGCCGGCAACTGCCGCATGTGCCTGGTGGAAACCGGCATGCCGCTACGCGACCGCGCGACCGGCCAGCCGGTCCTCGAAGCGGACGGCAAGCCCAAGATCGGGTGGGGGCCCAAGCCAGCAGTGGCCTGCACGACTAATTGCACCAATGGCCTGAACGTGCGCACTAACACCCCGCTGGTGAAGGACTGCCAGCAAGGCGTGATGGAATTCCTCCTCGTCAACCATCCGCTCGACTGCCCGATTTGCGACCAGGCCGGCGAATGCAAGCTACAGGAATTCGCGACCGATTTTGGCCGCGGATACAGCCGCTTCATCGAGGAGAAAAACGTCAAGCCCAAGCGCACCCAGCTCGGCCCGCGCGTGACGCTGGACGACGAGCGCTGCATCCTTTGCTCGCGCTGCGTGCGCTTCTGCCAGGAGATCGCCAAGGACGATGTGCTCGGTTTCATCGACCGCGGCAGCCACTCGACGCTGACCTGCTACCCAGGCAAGGAACTGGCGAACAATTACTCGCTCAACACCGTGGACATTTGCCCGGTCGGCGCGCTCACCAGCACGGATTTCCGCTTCAAGATGCGCGTGTGGTTCCTCAAGCCCACGCCCAGCATCTCGACCGAAAGCAGCGTTGGGGTGAACACGACGGTCTGGAGCCGCGAGGGCAAAATCTACCGCATCACCCCGCGTGACAACGACGCGGTCAATGATTGCTGGATGTCCGACTCCGCCCGCGATCTTTACAAGCCGGTCGAAGATCCCGGCCGCATTGATTTCTTCGCCGTGGACAATTGTAAGACCAGCCCTGACCAGGCGCTGGCGCGCGCGGCGGAGCTGCTGAAGGCGGGCGGGGTGGGGTACGTCGGTTCCGCGCACAGCAGCCTGGAAGAGCAATTCCTGCTGCGTCAAATCATCGGCCTCGAGCCCGGCCCGGTGGCCTTCACCGCGCCCAAGCGCCAGGGCGACGGCCTGCTCATTTCCAACGATGCCACGCCCAATTTGCGCGGGGCGTTTCTGACTGGCTTGCTGAAGGATGCGCCCGCCGGTGTGGCGGATGTGCGCGCTGAAGCTATCAGCGGCGCGATCAAGACCCTTTTGGTTATCCACGAAGACCTCGCCACGCTCGGTTTCACCGACGAGCTGTTGCGCAAGGTGCAGGTCATATATGTCGGCACGCACGCCAACCGCACGAGCGACCTCGCGCAGGTGGTGCTGCCGGGGCTGACGGTGTTTGAAAAAACCGGCAGCTTTGTCAACCAGCAGTGGCGCGTGCAGCGGTTTTTCCAGGCGGTGCCCGGCCCCGCCGGCACAGTGCCGGACGCGCAGTTGCTTGCACAAATTTTGGCGCGCTTGAGCTCCGCGCCCGCGGTGGTGACTTCGCCCGAGGCGCTTTGGACATCCCTCGCCGCGCGCGTGCCGCAATTGGCCGGTTGGACCTGGGGAGTCCTCGGCAGCCTGGGCAAAGTGCTCGATGCCTCAGCCTGGGCGCACGTTCCTTTCGGCGAAGGTTCGTCGTTGCACTACGACCCAGCGGCTCTCACGGCGGTCAAGGCCGGTTAATCCAATTTCTTTTTTCCAAAAATTTCATGAACATCTGGGAAGAAATTATTTTCCGCGTTGTTTGCGGACTGATCGTCATCTTTGTGCTGATGACGCTGTGCGCGTACACGGTGCTGGCGGAGCGCAAGGTGTCCAGTTGGATTCAAAACCGCGTTGGGCCGAATCGCACGCAACTGCCTATTCTCGCTTACATCCCCATCATCGGACCGCTGTTGCGGCGGCTGGGCTTTATTCAGCCCATGGCGGACGGCCTGAAGTTTCTTTTCAAGGAGGAAGTCACGCCCGGCCACGTCAAAAAATTTTATTACACGCTCGCGCCGGTGCTTTCCCTCGTGCCCGGGCTGTGCACCTGCGTCGTGCTGCCCTTTGGCATCTGGTGGAAGGACGGCGTGGCGCAGCCCCTCGTGCTGGCCAACCTCGACATCGGCTTACTTTTCATCGTGGCGATCAGCTCGCTCGGCGTGTACGGCTTGGTGCTCGCGGGCTGGGCCTCGAACAGCAAGTACCCGTTCATGGGCGGCATCCGCGCGTCCGCCCAACTGATCTCGTACGAGCTGGCGATGGCGCTCTCGATTCTGCCGGTTTTCCTGTGGTCGGCCCGGCCCGGCGAGACCAGCGCGCTGAACCTGTTCGACATCGCCCAGTCCCAGCACAACCTTTGGCTGATAGTTCTGCAGCCGGTGTCCGCGCTCATCTTCCTCGTCTCCCTGTTTGCTGAAACCAACCGCCTGCCGTTTGATATGGCCGAATCCGAGACCGATCTGGTCGGCGGCTTTCATACGGAATATGGCAGCTTCAAGTTCGGATTGTTTTTTGTAGCCGAATACGCGCACGTCATCGTCGGCTCGGCCATTTTCGTGCTGCTTTTCCTCGGCGGCTGGAACTTCGTGCCCGGGATGCCGAATCCCTGGCCGCACAATTGGCTGGGCACCGCGCTCTCGGTGATCTGGTTTATGGCCAAGGTCCTGTTCTTCGTATTTTTCTTCATCTGGATCCGCTGGACGCTCCCGCGCTTCCGCTACGACCAGGTGATGAAACTTGGTTGGAACGGGCTGCTGCCCCTCAGTGTGGCCAACCTTTTTGCCTACCTGTTTTTCTTCGCTGTATTTCCGAACATTTAACTCTTCACCGCCATGGCCAAAGTCCTCGAACGCAAACCACTCACCTTTTGGGAACGTACTTACCTGCCGCAAGTGCTGGGGGGGCTGCGCATCACTTTTGCCAACATGTTCCGCCGCTCGGTGACCATGGAATACCCGGAGCAGCGGCCGGCCATCCCGGCGAATTACCGCGGCGCGCCCACGCTGGTCAAGGACCCGCACGGCCACGAAAAATGCGTCTCCTGCCAGCTCTGCGAGTTTGTCTGCCCGCCCAAGGCCATCCGCATCACCCCTGGTTCCATTTCTCCCGACGGTGGCTACGCCCACGTGGAAAAGGCGCCGAAGGAATTTGAGATCAACATGCTGCGCTGCATCTATTGCGGCCTGTGCGAGGAAGTCTGCCCGGAGGAGGCAATCTGGTTGCAGGATGTCTATTCCATCAGCGGGACCAGCCGCGAGTCCCTGGTCCACAACAAGGCCAAACTTTACGAACTTGGTGGCACCCGCCCCGACCCGTACCTGAAGTGGGATAAAAAACTAGCCGCGGAAAAAGCCGCCGCCGAGGCGGGCCATCACTAAAACACCGCGCGGGCATTGACCGGCCTGCGCCCAATCCACCACCTACCCAACACTGTTTTTTGCCCTCCGTCATGGCCGCCTTCTTTTTCTATTTCTTCTCGGCGCTTTCCATCCTGGCCGCGCTCTTTGTGGTCTTAAATCGCGAAGCCGTGAACAGCGCCATGTGCATGATCGTGTCGTTTGTCGGAGTGGCTGCGTTGTTCGTTTTGCTGGAGGCTTATTTCTTGGCCGTGCTTCAAGTGCTGGTCTATGCAGGCGCGGTAATGGTGCTCTTTCTGTTCATCATCATGTTATTGGACACCCGCGAGCGCAACCGCCCGCGGCTCGGTGGTTTTAACCTTTTCGCCGGCGTGGTCTCGCTCATCCTGCTGGCGGCGGGCGCCGCGTGGCTGGCCCACCAATTTCCCCTTTCAGTTGCTCCGCAGGCCGCACCGTTGATGCCCCCGGACGACAACCCGCTGGCCTATGCCACCTCGGCCAAGGCCTTCGGTTACGGGCTTTTTACGCGCTATATGCTGCCGTTTCAGGTCACGGGTTTTCTGCTCCTCATCGCCATGGTCGGCGTCATCGTGTTGAGCAAGCGCCCGGCCGCGCCCCCGGCCAATGAACCCCAACGTTAAACATTTTTCCCGACTGCCATGACTCCCGGATTACAAGCCTACCTCACCGTCGCCGGCGTGCTTTTTGCCATTGGCTTCGCAGGGGTGCTGCTGCGCCGCAACGTCCTCATCATTTACATGTGTCTGGAACTCATGCTCACGGCCTCGACGCTTGCGCTGGTGGCCTTCTCCCGCTTCAACGGCACGATGGACGGGGCCATCTTTGTTTTCTTTATTATCACGGTGGCCGCCGCGGAAGTGGCCGTGGGTCTCGCCATTATCGTCGCCCTGTACCGCCGCCGCCGCACCATCCAGGTGGACGAGCTTAATTACCTGAAAAACTAGCCTTTTTGCCCGTTCATGAATCTGCCCGTCATCTTCACGATCATCCTCCTGCTGCCGCTGATCTCCGCGGCGGTCATCACGCTCTTCCTGCGCCGCAGTGGCAAACTGGCGGAATGCGCGTCGGTCGGTTCCGGCTTCCTCATCATGGGGCTGTCGCTCTATGTGCTGCTGACGTGGAACGGTCAGACCTTCCATCAATCCTGGGAATGGCTGCGCTTCGGCAATTTCTCCTACAGCATGGGTTACCTGTTCGACAACCAGGCGTCCTTGATGCTGTTGGTGGTTTCTTTTGTGGCCGGATGGATTCAGCTTTTCAGCGTCGGTTACATGGACGAGGACGAGGCGCAGGGGCGCTTCTTCGGCGGGCTGTCCATTTTCATGTTCTCGATGCTCGGCATCGTGCTGGCCGACAATTTGGTGATGCTCTTCGTCTTCTGGGAACTGGTCGGCTTCAGCTCCTACATGCTGATTGCGCACTATTATAAGACTGACTTCGCCAACATGGCCTCGCGCAAGGCCTTTATCGTCAACCGCATTGGTGACTTCGGCTTCGTCGTCGGCATCGTCTGGTGCTACCACCACTACGGCACGCTGGACCTGCAAACCCTCGCGAACATCATCACCGCCCATCCCGACCTGCTGGGCACGGGAGCCGCCGTTGGCATCGGGCTGCTGATTATGTGCGGCTTCGTCGGCAAGAGTGCGCAGTTCCCCATTCAGGTGTGGTTGACCGATGCCATGGCAGGCCCCACGCCCGTCTCGGCACTCATCCACGCCGCCACCATGGTGGCCGCCGGCATTTACCTGATGGCACGGGTGTTTTTCCTGCTGCCGCCTTTTACGCAGGAATGGATCATGTGGAGCGGCGCGGGCATGACGGCCTTTGCCGGCCTTTGCGCACTCGGCCAGACGGACATCAAGAAGAGCCTCGCGTATTCAACACTTTCGCATCTCGGCTACATGGCCACCGCGTTGGGCCTCGGTTACCCGGGCCTGGCCCTGTTCCACATGGCGATGCACGCGTGCTTCAAGGCCACTTTGTTCCTCGGCGCCGGCTCGGTCATCCACGCCTGCCATCACGAGCAGGACATATACAAAATGGGCGGGCTGCTGCGCCGGATGCCGATCACGGCGATAACCTTCGCCATTGCGTCACTCTCCATTTGCGCGATGCCGTTTTTTGCCGGCTATTACTCGAAGGACAGCATTATTTCCGCCGCCTACCTGATGGGCGCGAACCATGGCGCGGTGTTCTACGGCGTGTATGTTCTCGTGTTCGTGGGCGCGGTGTGCACCTCCCTCTACATGGGACGCCTGTTCTTTGTGGTTTTCCTCGGCCAGCCCCGCAGTGAACACGCGGAGCATGCGCACGAGAGCAGCGCGTTCATGACTATCCCACTGATCATTCTCGGTTTCCTTTCGCTGACGGCTGGCTGGGTGGTGTACGGTTGGACGTGGGACAACGGCCACATGATCTGGCTCTTGCCCGCCTCCTGTGTGCAGGTCTTCATCGGCGATTTCAACTTGATTGCGAAGCAGGTGGAAAGCTCCAGCCTCGGCCATCCGCTGGAAATTCTGGATATCGTTCTTGGCGTCGCCGCCATTATTGCCACCTACTTCTTCTACGGCCGCGCCCGAACGGGTGACCCGCTCGCGGCCAAAGCGCCGGGTGTCTATCACCTCCTCGAACGTCACGGCTGGTTTGACGACTTTTACGACTGGTATGTGGCCAAGGTCCAGCAACCCGTTTGCGAGATGTTTGGTTCCTTCGACAAACTTTTCATCGAATTTGGCTGCGTTTGGGGCACCGGCTTGGCCACCGGCCTCACAGGTTCGCTTCTCAAGCGCGCCTACGTCGGCAGCCTGCACGCTTACGTTTACTGGTTCTTCGCCGGCGTCATCCTTTTCTGGGCTTACGCAGTTGGCTGGCTGTAAACATCCTGCACTGAATTCCTTTTCTTTTGTCTCCATGACTTGCGAACACCTTTTGCTGCCGCTGGCCATCGCCGTGCCCTTCCTGGCGGGGCTGCTGCTGGTCTGTGGCTCCGGGCTCTCCACCCGCGTCGCCCACGCCATCGCCTGGACGGGCTTTTTCCTGCCGGCCGCGGCCGCGTATTACGCCTGGTTCATTTTTTCCGCCCAAAACGGCGTCGCGATTTCGCCTTATTTGTTTTTCGATGATTTCAACACCGGCCTCGGGCGCTTCGGCATCAGCCTGACGCTGGGGCTCAATGGCGTTTCGCTCCCGTTGTTCGTGCTGGCCGGCACGGTGGGCCTCGCGGCGGGCGGCTACGCGATGTACTCGAAGGTGGACCGCCCGAACGCCTACCTCGGCCTGCTCCTGTTCATGGTTTCGGGGCTGATGGGCGTGTTCGCTTCGGTGAACATTTTTTACTTCTACTTCTTCCACGAATTCGCGCTCATCCCCACCTTCATTCTCATTGGCTGGTGGGGCGGCCCCGGCGGGCGTTCGGCCGCCATGGAGATGACGATTTATCTCACCCTTGGCGCGATGCTTTCGCTGGTGGGCCTGATTGCGCTCTACATGGTCAGCAACGCCCCCAGCTTCAGCCTCGTTGATCTGGGCCACTGGCTCGCGGACAACGGCCTCGGCGCGCACGCGCAGTACAAAATTTACGCCCTGTTGCTCTTCGGCTTTGGCATCCTGGTCTCCCTCTGGCCGTTTCACTCCTGGGCGCCCACCGGCTACGCCGCCGCGCCCGCGCCCGCCGCCATGCTCCATGCCGGCGTGCTGAAAAAATTCGGCCTCTACGGTCTGCTGCAAATCGCTGTGCCGCTGCTTCCGCTCGGAGCCGCGCACTGGGGCAACACGCTGGCGTGGCTGGCTCTGGGCAACCTCCTTATCATCGGGGCGGTAACCATCGCGCAGCGCGACCTCAAGGTGATGGTCGGGTACAGTTCCGTCATGCACATGGGCTATGTTTTCCTCGGTATTGTCTGCGTGAGCGCGTTGGGGGCGGGTGGGGCGGTCGTGCTGATGTTTGCCCACGGCCTTTCCGTAGCGGTGCTCTTCCTGCTGGGCGACGCCATTTACAACCGCACGCACACGTACGACCTCAACTCCATGGGCGGGCTCTGCCAGAAGGCTCCCCTGCTCTCCGGCTTTTTCCTGGCCGCCACTCTGGCCAGCCTGGGTCTGCCGGGCTTTGCCAACTTCTGGGGCGAATTCACCATCTTTATTGCGCTGTGGCAGTACCACCCGTGGATGGTTGCCGCCGCCGCGCTGGGGGTGATCATTTCCGCCATTTACGGCCTGCGCGCTGTCTCGAAGGTGTTTTTCGGCGCGCCCACTCCGGCCTTTCTGCCGCTCTTCAACCAACCCCTACCGGATATCCGCCTGCACGAACGCCTGCCGGCCATCCTGTTGCTCGGCGTGCTGATGTTTGTCGGCTTCTGGCCGGCTGCCATCACCCGTGGCATCAACGCCGCGCTGCCCTCAATCTACGGCTCCCAAACGGCCCCGCTCATCGCGCAGGACTCACCCGCGTGCTGCGACCCGCTGCCGGCGGTTGCGTCCGCTCCGGCCAAACCCGCGCCCAACGCGCACTAACCTTTTTCCCGCTCGCGCCGCCCAACGATGAACTTCTCCGCCTTTCAGGCCATCACCGACACGAACCAGTGGGTCATCCTCTGGCCCGAGATCACGCTCGGCCTCATCGCGCTGCTGCTGCTCGTCCTTGAGCTGGTGCTGCCCAAGGCACGCCATGACATCATCCCGCGTGTCGCCGTCTTCGGCCAGTTGCTCGTGCTGATCGGCGTTCTCTGGAGCCTGACGCAGGACGGCGTCGATCCATTGACCCAGGGTGACACGGAAGCATCTTTCTTCAACGGCCTCATTGTGCTGACGGCGATGAGCCAGGCCGGCCGCGTGTTCATCCTGCTCACGTCGCTCATCGTGTGCCACCTGGCCAAGCTCTATTTTCAGCGCCAAGCCCTCCCGCGGGTGGAATTCTACCATCTCGTGCTCGTGGTCACCGCGGCGATGATGCTCCTCGTCCAAAGCGCGCAGTTTGTTCTGCTCTTTGTTGCGCTCGAAACGGTGACGGTCGGTTTTTATGTCCTCGTGGCTTACTGCCGTCCCAGCCCGCTCTCACTCGAAGCCGGATTGAAATACCTTATCCTTGGCGCGCTCAGCTCGGCCATCCTGCTTTTTGGCATCGTTCTTCTCTACGGTGCAGTCGGTGCGCCCGATCCTGTGCTGGCACACACCCGCTTTAAGCATTTTGGCCTCGCGCCCGATGCGATGAATTTCAGCGTCATCGGCGATTACATCACGAGCCATCCGGCCAACCCTCTGGTCGTGATCGGCGCCATCCTCGTGCTATGTGGTATCGCCTTTAAAATCGCCGCGGTGCCGTTTCAGGTCTGGGTGCCCGACGTTTATCAAGGCGCGCCCAGCCCGACGACTGCGCTGCTCGCTGTCGCATCCAAGGCGGCCGGTTTTCTCGTGTTGCTTAACCTCGTCACCGGTCCCTTCGCCGGGCTGGCGCATTCCGTGCTTGTGCCGCTGCTTTCGACGCTCGCGGTGCTCAGCATTCTGTTTGGCAACCTCGCCGCGCTCACGCAGCGCAACGTCAAGCGTGTGATGGGCCTCTCCGGTATCGCTCATGCGGGATACATGCTGGTTGGCGTTGTGGCCGTTGCGCAAGGGGTATCCTGGGCCGCCGCGGCGGTCATGTTCTACCTCTTCACGTACCTGCTCGGTTCGCTGGCGGTCTTCGGCGTCATGGCCCACGTCGCCGGCCCGCACGACGAAACCCAGGAACTCGAGCACTACCTCAATCTGGGCAAGCGCCAGCCCTTCCTTGGCGCCATCCTCGCGATCGGCCTAGGCTCGCTCGCCGGCATCCCTCCTCTGGCTGGCTTCATCGGAAAACTGCTGATCTTTTTCGCGGCCTTTCAGGCACACCTTTACGGCCTTATCGGCGTCTCCATCGTCGGCGTCGTCATCTCCATTTATTATTATTTCGGCTGGATTCGCGAAGCGCTTTTCCGCGCTCCTGGCGTCACCAGCCTATCGGAAGCGCCCGAAGCCGCTTTTGTCACTTCACCTTCGTCCTGGAGCCGGCTTACCCTCGGCCTGCTGGCCGCGGCCACGCTTTTCCTCGGGCTTTATCAGGGCTTTTTCTCGGAATCGTCCGTACAAGCGACCCAAAATTTCACGCGGCCTATCCACGTAAAAGCATCCCTGCACTAAGCGGAGACCACCACAGACGGATGCGTTGATCCGAATGGAAATTCGGCTGGCAGGCCGATGGGTGAAGGCGGGAGATGCTCTATTTCTCCGCCATCCGGATGGCCGCCGGCTCTCCACTCAGCGGGATGCGGTATCCGCTGTCCTTGAGCGTCGTGCCATCCCATTGCAGGACTTGCAGATTTCTCTCCACCGCGTTGCAGACCAGCAGAGTCCGATTGTCGCTGGAGATGACGATCCCCTGCGGCCAGTGGCCGATGGGGACTGACCCAGCCGGAGTCAGTTTGGTTCCATCCACATGAAAGAGCAGCAATTCTCCATGGTCGGCAAAGAAGGGCGAATCCTTCGGCTTGATGCTGCCGTTGCTGACCACCACCGCACACAACGTGCCGTCGGGCGAAAGCTTGATGCCCTCGGGCGTTTGGCCAACGCTCAGGGTGTCCACCACGCGCGGGGGAGTCGCCTGCAGATCAATCACGCTGATGGTGTCACTGTCGCCGCTGCCATAACCGACGTTGGCGACCACCGCGGCTCGGCCATCGTGCGTCACATCCACGCCGTAGGGCCGCAATCCCGTGCGCATATCGCGATTGGCCAGGGTCACGTTCGTCCCGTTGATATTCAAAAGCGAAACGAGGTTGTCGCCATCGCGGGTGACGAGTGCGCGTTGGCCGTCCGGTGTGAACGCCACCGCGCCGATCAACGACGAAGCATTTCCCACTAGCAACTGGCCCAGCGGGCTGACCGTCTTTCCCGCTATGCCGAAGATGGAAATGCTGCCATCCCCGCGATTGGCGACCAGCGCCAGTGTGCCCGCCCGGTTCACCGAGAGACCCGAAGGCTCGAGGCCCGTCTCCAGTGTCGCAATGACCTGGGGCGGGTTCGCCTGCAGGTCGATCACGGAAAGCCGGTTGTCCATCGCTTGTTTGGTCGGGTCCTTCGGGTCCACTTTCATCGGGCCGGTAACCAGCGCCAGGCTTTCATCCGGGGTGACGGCCACGCTCAGGGGCGGCCCGATCACGCTGCCGGGCACGTTGGGAACCTCCGCCACCAATTTGGGGGGGAAAACCGACAAGTCGATGATCGACGCCGTGTCCGGGGGTGGGTTGGGTACCACTTGGTTTACCCCGTTGACCAGGATGAATTTATTGTCGTTCGTGGTAACAGCCAGCTCCGCGCGCAGCGAAACCGGGAGCGCAATAAGCACGGTGATAATCCATGCCGGCTTGACCGGCAAAATCCGCCAGGGGGTATGCAACATAAATTCCTTTCAAAATCCGCCCAATCAAAATCCTTGAAGACCCGGTAGCGCAAGAGCGAATGCACGGCTCTTTTGGCCCAGTGCATCAATCAGTAAAACCAGGCCATTGACGTCCCGGTGATGGAATGCTAATGCACGGCCATCCCCGGGAAACGTTTTCCCCAGTCAAACCCCATTTGAGGAGATTAGACCGTGAAATTATATTTGCATTGTCCTTTGTTTGCCCTGGCCCTGGCCGCGCTGGTACTGCTCGCTGAGCGGAATTGCCGCGCGGATGATTCCTGGGGGCCCTGGCCGGCTGGCGATGAACCGCCAGTCGTCGGCGCCAAAATAGTGCATAATCTCCTGGGGCGCTCGAAGCTCGACCTCTCCCATGGGCTTTCCTACCTGGAAACTTGCAGCGGCTACGGCGCCGTTCGCTTTGCCGCCGCCATTAACGACCCGGATCTGCTCAACCAGGTCATTCAACGCTACAAGAACATCATCACCCCGGCGGGCGCCAACCTGCTCCCCAAGCCGGATCATGTGGACCGCAGCGTCTTTGGGATTCTTCCCCTCGAGCTTTACCGGGTCACCCAGGATAAAAAGTACCTGACCCTCGGCCTGAGCTATGCCGATGTGCAATGGGCGGCTCCGCTCAACTCCGCTGGCCTCAGTTCCGAAACCCGCTACTACATTGACGACGCCTACAAAATCTCCGTGATGCAGATTCAAGCCTTCCGCGCCACCCAGAAGGCTGATTACGCCGCCCATTCGGTGCAGGAGTTGGTCGCCTTTATCAACCAGCTGCAGCAGCCCACCGGCCTGTTTTTCCACGGTCCCGACGCCCATGTCTATTGGGGCCGCGGCAACGGCTGGGTGGCCGCCGCGCTGGCTGAAGTGCTCCTCTATCTTCCGGCCGCCGACCCCGCGCACGCCAAGATCCTGGCCAGTTACCAGTCGATGATGGCCGCTCTGCTCAAAGTGCAGGCGCCGGATGGCCGTTGGCGACAGGTGCTGGACGACCCGAAAGCATGGGAGGAAAATTCCTGCACGGGCTATTTCATCTTCGCCCTCGGCGTGGGCGTGAACAAGGGTTGGTTGGATGCCACGACCTATCGTCCGGCGGTCAAAAAAGCCTGGATCGCCCTCTGCGGGCAGTTGGACGACAAGGCCAACGTCAAAGACGTCGGCGTGTTGACTGAACATTCCAACGACGAAAGCTATTACCTGCAGCGCCCGCGCGCCGACGGCAATCTGCACGGCCAGTTCGCCGCCATGTGGGCCGCCTGGGCTCTTCTGGAACCCAAGCACGGATAGATTAGCGGCGCGGAAACTGCGGCGAGATTGAAACGCTTATTCGCCGATGATTTTGACGAGCACCCGTTTGTCGCGCCGGCCGTCGAATTCGCCGTAGAAGATCTGCTCCCACGGGCCGAAGTCAAGTTTTCCGCCCGTGATGGCGACGACCACCTCGCGGCCCATCAGCGTGCGCTTGAGGTGGGCATCGGCGTTGTCCTCGCCGGTTTCATTGTGCCGGTACTGATCGTGCGGTTTCTCCGGCGCGAGTTTTTCCAGCCATTTTTCAAAATCCGCGTGCAAGCCCCGCTCGTCGTCGTTGATGAACACGCTGGCGGATATGTGCATGGCATTCACCAAACACAGTCCCTCCTTCACCCCGCTTTTGCGCACCGCCTCCTCCACTTCACCGGTGATATTGAGGAACGCCCGCCGCGCGGGCAGGTTAAACCAGAGTTCTGTGCGATGGGATTTCATCAGAACAAAGCAAGGTTTACATACTGCACGATCCGAAAGTCCGCCGTTTCCTGCAGTGTTTCCACCGGTGAAAATATATTTTCGTAAACGGGGAAAAACACATCTCCCGCAGGCGCACCTCGGACATGCGTCAGCACCAGTTCCGCGCAGCGGGGCAACGCGAGGGCATAGATTTCCGCCCCGCCAATCACCCACACGTCGCCTTGCGGCGGCAATGCCTTGACCGCCTCCAGGTTCGGCACCACCGCCGCTCCCGGCAGGCTGAGTTCGCCGGGCGGCAGGCTGCGCGACACCACCACATTGCGCCGGCCGGGCAGCGGCTTTCCGAGCGAATTCCATGTCTTGCGTCCCATCACAATGGTATGACCCAAGGTCGTGGCCTTGAAAAATTTCAGGTCCTCGGAAAAATGCCAGGGAATTTTCCCGCCGGCTCCGATGACACGGTTTTCCGCCATGGCGGCGATGGCTTTCCAAGTCGTGGCCATGGCTCAAACCGCGATCGGCGCTTTGATGCCGGGGTGGGGGTCGTATTCCAGCAATTCAAAGTCCTCGAAGTGAAAATCCTCCAGCGTAGTTACCGCCGGGTTCAGCCGCACGCGGGGCAGAGCCTTCGGCGTACGGGCCAACTGCGTTTCCACCTGCTCCAGGTGATTGAGGTACAGGTGCAGGTCGCCAAAGGTATGCACAAATTCACCGGGCTTCAATCCACAGACCTGCGCGACCATCAGCGTGAGCAGTGAGTACGAGGCGATGTTGAACGGCACGCCCAGAAATAAATCGGCGCTCCGCTGGTAAAGCTGGCAGCTTAGTTCACCCTTGGCGGACACATAGAACTGGAACAGCGCGTGGCACGGCGGCAGCGCCATGCGGTCAACGTCCGCCGGGTTCCAGGCGGTGACAATATGGCGGCGGGACGTCGGGTTCCTTTTCAGGGACTCCACCAGCTTGGTGATCTGGTCGATCTCGCCCTGGCCGCGGGCGGGCCAATGGCGCCACTGGTGGCCATAGACCGGCCCGAGGTCGCCGTTCGCATCCGCCCACTCGTCCCAGATGGTCACACCGCGTTCGCGCAACCAGCCCACATTGGTCTCGCCGCGCAAAAACCAGAGCAATTCATAGACGACGGATTTCCAATGCACCTTCTTCGTCGTCAGCAGCGGAAAACGCTCGCGCAAGTCAAACCGCGCTTGCGCGCCAAACACACTGCGGGTGCCCACGCCCGTACGGTCACGGCGCTCTTCGCCACGGTCGCGCACCAGTCGAAGCAGGTCCAGGTAAGCTTGCACGTCTTGATGAAACGCATTTTTCGCCCAAAAGGAAATGGAAAAGGATGGCCCGCCGCGGGGCAGGGGAGAGGGTTTGCCTCTCCGTGAAGCAGGATTGCCAAGTCCCGGGCAATTCCTCTAGCCTGTCGTCTTATGTCGCCCCCGACCCCGGGTCGCCTTCTCCACCGGGCCGCCGCGTTGCTTTTCGTCTCGCTCGCGGCGCTCACGGTGCATGCCCAGGTCCATCATCTCGACTATACGATGCAAAATGGCCAGTTCTCGACCGGCACGACGTCCTCCACCTTTGGCCAGTCCTGGAACGCCAAGACGCCCAACATCGACCAGAGCGTCAACGGCCAGCGCATTGTCATGGGCAGCTACGAGACCAAAATGAGCAGCCTCAACGGAATGCAGGGCCCCTACGACTGGCGCACCGCCTTTCCGGAGTCGAAGAATCTCGAACTCAAAATGATGGACCAGCCCGAAATGCGCGAACCGCAGATGGGGGATATGAACGGCCAGCAATCCAGCCTCAGCCATTACACCAATTACAGCGAATGGCAGCATCCCTCCGGTTCGCCGAAGTTTAGCGATTCCTGGGTGCTCCACACGGGTCAGCACTCCCCGCAAAGCGGCCAGACCGGCCAGGAATTGTCGCTGCAGGACATCAACCGCTACGACTTCCGCGCCTCCCGCTCCAGCGAGCCCGGCCTGCCCGTCACCCACGCGGGCACCGGCGCCGGGGAAGACGGCACGTCCTCCGCCGGCAATCTCATCAACACG
>Ga0206873_1192_pt1 | contig 18309 bp, 13 predicted proteins | sample Alteio_BWOrgCont_11_FD_152631 | JGI IMG/M metagenome (GOLD analysis project Ga0206873, IMG submission 152631) | Enriched cells from forest soil in Barre Woods Harvard Forest LTER site, Petersham, Massachusetts, United States -... | ecosystem: Environmental > Terrestrial > Soil > Temperate forest >...
GCCGCGAGGTCGTGATCATTGCATTGCTCAGCCCGCAGGTGGTAAAGCTGACCGCCGTGCCGTTTATTTTGATGGCGGTGCCGGGCGTGGCATGGGCGGCGTGGCAGTGGCGAAGCTGGCGCGGCGACGGCGGGGCGGAGGTGAAGACACCGAAGCAGGACAATCCACTCAGCCCGTGGATGGCGGTGAAGTTCGGCTTGCTGTACGCGGTGATCACGCTGGTGGTAAAGATGGCGGCGGGGCAACTTTCCAACACCTGGGTTTACGGGGTCAGCTTTGTCTCCGGATTGGGGGACATCAACGCGATCACTGTGACTTCGGCGCAGGCGGCGAGCAGTCACTTGCTCGACCCGCTGGTGGCGGCGCGGTGCATCGTGCTGGCGTGCCTGGCGAACACCTTGGTGAAGGCGGGCATCGCGGTGGCGCTGGGCGGGGCGGAATTCCGCCGGGCGGCGGGCCTCGCGCTCGGGGTGGTGTTTGTGGCGGGAGCGGCGGGGCTATGGTGGATGTGAGGATTATATTTTAGCATTAATTATCATTGGTAAGGCAACCGACGCCCGAGGATGGTTTTTCAACTAATTTAGCTAAAGCCTTTTCGATTTGGATAGACGCATGAGCGGCGTGTTCCCCCGTAGGTTGCGCGCTTGTCGCGCAACATTTGCCTTTGTCGCTAATTAAATCGAAAACGCTTGGTCAAGGCGCTTACGGCTTCGCCGGCGGCGTGGTGGCGTTGCCGTCGGAGGTTTGGACCTGGATGCTCAGGTCTTTCGGGAGGCCCGGGAGCGGCTTGCCGTTGTCATCGAGGAAGACGAGGCCGGGCGTGCCGCCGGCGGCGATTTGCTTTTTGATGGCGTCAGCGGTTTCGTCGATCTCCTTATCCAGCGCATCACGCTCGGCGGGGTCGGCCAGTTGGGCTGCGGCGGTTTTCGCGCCCGCGGCATCGGAGAAGGCGAGCTCCCGCGCGTAGGCCTTGATGGCGGCGTCGCGCAGGGCGCCGGCTGGCGCCTGCTGGAGCCATTTGTCGAGGCTGGCGGCATCGTTCTGCGCCCATTGCTTGACGGCTTGGTTCCAGGCGTCGGCCAAGGCGACGGGCGGCGTGGCTTGCTGGAGCCAGGCGATGGCGGCGGCGGAATCGCGGGGCAGCCAGCCGAGGGCCAGGGCCTGGCGCAGGTCGCTGGTCTGGTCGTCCGGGGGCAGGCTCGCGTACCACGCGGCGGGGTCGGCCTGGGCGTCCGCGCCGATGGCGGTGGCGAGAGCGGGCAGCACCGAGTGGGCGACTTCGCCATCGAGTTCCGTCAGGGCGAGCTTCGAGGCGTCGAGCGGCTTCTTGTCCGTCCACGAGGCGAAGGCCGTGGGCATGAGGGTTTCCTGCACCTGCGGGGTGATGTGGGCCTTGAGCCAGTGGATGGTGGCCGGCAGATCCTGGTCGCCCCAGGCGTTGACGACTTCCGCGAGGACGGAGGTGTCGCTCAGGCCGCGCGCCCAGTCGGCGGCGTCGGCGGGCTTCGTCGCCGCCCAGGCGACGGCGACGGGGCTGAAAGCGGCCGAGCGGGATGCCGCCGGGACGTTGGCCTGAATCCACGTGAGCGCAAAGGGGACGCCGCGGGCCTGGGCCAGAGCCGGGCCGATGGCGGCGGTGACTTCGTCGGTGGCCAGCAGCTTCGGGTTGGCGAGGAGGGTGGCGAGCGTGGCGTCGAGGTTGGCCTGGGCGGCGGCCGTGGTGGCGGTGGCGAGGAAGACGGATCGCTCGCTATTGTCATCCGGGATGCGCTGGGCGAGGGGAATCGCCGCGGCGAGGCCGACTTCGGTGCCGGCGGCTTCAGCGGAAAGATCGAAGAGAGTGGTGCGCGTCTCCGAGTCCTGGGAGGCGAGGGCCTTCGTCAGCATTTTATCCACGAGCGGCGAAAGGACAGGCGCGACCGGCGTCGGCGCAGCCGCCGTGGGCGGCGGCGTGCGTGCCGCGGGGGCTGGGGTCGACGCCACGACAGCGGCGGGTTTTTGTTCGCAGCCGGAAAAGGCGAGCGAGGCGAATAGGAGTGCGCCGGCGAGGGCCGCGGGGCGGGAGGGATGGGTATGGAAGGGCGACATAAATAGACGAAGGTATTATAGGCGGGTCGGAGCGAGGGAGGAAAGGGCTTTTTTCAAATGCAGAAGTCAGAATACCGAGTTCAAAATAGAAGAGGCGGGGAGCAGGCTGCTGGAAATTGGTGTAACGGAGGTTCTTGTAAGATAAATAATATTGCAAAAACAAACAGACGAGGACACCTATTTAGATAGGCATTCATTCAGAAAATTTATGACCCCTACCCCTGCGCGTGTGGCAAATCGGTTGGTTGCCGCGATTAAGCGTTTTCACGACGTGCTCGAGACGGCAAAGTCGCGCGACGTAAATGAGTCAGACACGGTAATTATCGTTACCGACATGCTTTCCGAAATATTCGGATACGACAAATACTCGGAGATCACTTCGCAGCATGAGATACGCGGGACCTATTGCGATTTGGCCACAGTGTTGAACGACAAAGTTCAATTGCTCGTGGAGGCGAAAGCCATCGGGATTGAGCTTAAAGACTCCCATGTAAAGCAAGCGGTGGACTACGCTGCCAATAAGGGAGTGGAATGGGTTGTCTTAACGAACGGAGTCCACTGGAAGGTTTTCAACGTGGTTTTTGGAAAGCCAATTGACCAGGAACTTGTTTACGAGATCGATTTTCTTGCACTCGACCCAAAGGACGACGAGCAGTTATCTCTGGTATATGTCCTGACGAAGGAGGGCTGGAAAAAAGATGCATTGGATGACGTGCACCAGGAGAAGCAGGTTTTGAGTAAATTCGTGATTGCGGCCATTGTCGCGAGCGAACCGATTTTGGACGCTATCCGGCGTGAATTAAGGCGCATGAATCCTGATGTAAAAATCAGCAATGACCAAATCGAGCAGGTTATGCTCCAGGAAGTTTTAAAACGTGAAGTTGCACAGGGAGAAACAGCCGACGAAATTCGCAAAAAGGTTTCACGAGCAGTAAACCGACAGGCGCGTATTCGCATGACGAAAGTGCCATTCGCCGGAATCGAAGCACCCGCCGCAACTATTGCATCTCCGGCGGCGTCCCAAACTGGGCCGGAAGCTTGACTCCTGAGCTGGACACTTTGCCCTCAATGCTTTCAAGGCGCTCACGCAGCAGGCGCAATTCTTTGGCCAGCTCTGTTTCCGTTTCGTTATCGGTTTTGCTAGCGCCGAGAAAAAACGCGGCTACATAAGCCGTCATCGTTCCGAAAAATCCCACGCCTGCTATCATTAGTACAGACCCGACAATCCGGCCTTCGGTCGTCACTGGATACTTGTCTCCGTAGCCTACTGTGGTGATGGTGGAAATGGCCCACCAAAGGGCATCACTCGCGGTTTTGATGTTGGCGTCCGGAGTGATTTCAACGTTCAGAATGGTAATGGAGGAAAAAATCAACAACACGAAGGTAATGAGGGTCACGATCGTGAATGTGCCTTTTGCGCGGTTTTCCAAAAGCACCGTGAGGATATATTTTGCGGAACGAATTCCACGCAAAACACGAAAAACCCGCACGGCCCGTCCCCAGCGAAATGCATTGATCATGGGGATGCTGGAGATGAAATCTATCCAGCCCCATTTCATGAACGCCAACCGGTTTTCCGCACAATAAAGACGATGGAAAAAGTCTCCGAGAAAGATAATGCAGATGATGGTGTCAAAAGTTTGCAGCAACGAAGAGATTTCCGGCGGCAGGGTGAAAACCGTATCAACAAACAGCGCGCCTAAAATGTAGATGGACAGGAACAGCAGAAGCAATTGAAAGCCCGTCAGCTTTTTATCCGAAGTTTTGCTGTTTTTGTTCATGAATTTGGCTTCAAGCTGGGGGTGAATGCGATACGTCGTAGCGCAGGCGGATAAAGTTGGCGAGCGGGAAGAAGAGGAGGCAATTTCGCGTGGCGGGATATCCCTTCGGAGAGGAGAAGAGGACGCGACAGAGCGCGTCCCTCCAATCCGGCTTTGGAGGGACGCGCTCTGTCGCGTCCGTTCTTAACCATTTCAAAATAACGCTAATCGTGCCACGGCAATGCGTTCAATTCACCCTGGTAAGGCCAATCCTCCGGCTTTGTCACCAAACCCGCGCGCACGGGGTTCTGCCGCACATAGCTCCATTTCCCTGAATACGAGTCGCCGCGCCGCAATTGAGTGTCCCAAAACTCCCGCTGCCATAACTTCCGGGCGAGGGGCTCCGGCCACCGGCGCGCGGCCAGCGATTTCCATAACCGAATCCACCGGACGAGAGATTCGACGGGTTGCACGGCCGGGGCGCAAAACAAATGCAGATGATCCGGCATCAACACATAGCGTCCCACGCGAAAAAATGTCGCCTCATTCCACGCTGTCACCAAAACGCGTTGGGCCTCAGCATTGGCCAGCACGGGTTGCCGGTCCTTTGTGCAAACCGTCAAAAAAATAATGTCGCTGCGATTGAATCGTTCGACCAACGGAAAATGCGCCGGGCGTTTGCGGTCGGGGGTGGGCGTGGGCACAGCGAGGAAGCCATGTTTTAGCGCAAATCATTCGGCAAGAAAAAACGGGAGGGGCATGGGAACGAAGAAGAGCACGCGATCCCGCGTGGCGGTCGTCCCTCCACAAACCTACGGCGCAACCGCCGCATTCTTCCTTAGCAGCAGAAAAATATCCTTATCATCAGCCCAGGTCGTGACGGTGTAGGGGCCGTTCTGCGTGTCGGTGGGCGCGGCGGCGACGTGGTCGTGCGGGAAGTCGGCGCGGTTGAGCACGAAGAGGTCGAGCGTGCCGGTGGGATCCTTGAGGCGGACCAGGGAGATGGTGTCCTGCTTCCAGGTGCGGACGCTTTCGCCGACGAGCTGGTCGGCGCTGACTTTGTCGGGCAGGGCCGCCGGGTCGGGGGCCTGACGGCTGGCGAAGTAGGCCTGCATTTCGGCGAGTTGCTGGCTGTTTTTCTCGAGGGGCTGGCCGCTGGCGACGAGGCCTTCGGCGAACTGGGTGAAGGCGGGCAGCTGGGCGTCCGTGTCGGCGGTGAGCTTGTCGGGTTGGAAGAAGAGGGAGACGCCGAGCAGGCCGAGGGCCACGGACGCAGCGAGGGACCAGGGCAGGACTCGCGTCCAGGTGCGCCGGCTGCCGGCGGACGGGCCGGCGAGGGCGGCGATTTCGTCCTTGGACTGGTAGAAGGGGACGACTTTGGGGGCGTCGAGGGGCGAGGAGGTGTTTTTCTCGACGAGTTCCTCGTGGACGGCGTCGGTGTTGGTTTCGGTGATGAGCTGGCGGGCGGCGAAGATGGTGGCGCCACCGCGCAGGATGGCTTCCTGGAGGGGCCGGGGCGCGTCGATGGTGGAGAGCTTGCGGGCGAAGGCGCGGTCGAAGGCCTGCTCGGCCTCCCACCAGGCGGCGAGCTCGGGGTTGGCGGCGGCGAGGTCGAGGGCGGCGCGCACGTCGGGGTTGTCCGTGTCGAGCTGGTCAACGCGACAGGTGGAGAGAATGGTTTTGGCTTCCTCGGCGGTCATGGAGTGGAGGGGAGTGGGCGGACGCGTTCGGCGAGGACTTTTTTGAGGTGGGCTTTGCCGCGGGCGAGGCGGGACATCACGGTGCCGAGGGGGATGTCGAGGGTTTCGGCGATTTCCTTGTAGGAGAGGTCCTGGAGGTAGAAGAGGGCGAGCGGGGCGCGGTAGGATTCGTCGAGCTGGCCGAGGGCGGCGACGGCGCTGGCGCCGTCGAGGGTGGCGACGACATCGGAGGCGACGGGGGGCGTGAGGGTTTCGAGCATTTCGTGGTCCTGGGCCTGGACGCGTTTGTCGAGCCGGCGCAGGCGGAGGAATTCGCGGTACAGGGTGGTGAAGAGCCAGGACTTGATTTTGGAGGTGTCGCGGATGGTGGAGCCTTTGTTGGCGTAAATGAAATAGGTGTGCTGGGTGAGGTCGCCGGCCTCGTGTTCGTTGCCGGCGAGGCTGTACGCAAAGCGGTAGAGACTGGTGTAGTGCACATCAACCAGCTGCTTGAAATTTAGGGTTTCATTTCCAGTCATACGAGCGTGGCCGGGGCGGCTTATTCCCCCGGCGGCGGGGGGAGCGGTGGCGCGGGGCGCCGGAGCAGGAGGTTGGACACGCCCATGGCGTAGCGGAAGGGGCAGGGGACTGGCAAACTTTTTGTGGGGGAAACCGGGCGGCGTTGTGCGGGTGGTGGTGCAATTTGCCCTCCTGCTGGAGGGACGACCGCCGTGTCGTCCTCCTTGGTCATTCAAATTGCACCACTACCGTTGTGCAATAGCGATTGACCGCGCGGGCCGGGCCGCGCTATAAAAACCATTCCGCGCAAAGTGCGTGGTTCCAGGAGAGGTGACAGAGTGGCCGAATGTGCAGCACTGGAAATGCTGTGTACGGGTAACCGTACCGGGGGTTCGAATCCCTCCCTCTCCGCCAGTTTACGTTTGGCAATGATCCATTGGCTTCAGGGAGCTTGGGCGGGAAGTTTCTCGCGCAGAGGCGCCGAGGCGCAGAGAAGGAAAAAAGGTTCCCCGAGGCCAGTTTTCTGTGCGGGCTTTCCTCTGCGCCTCCGCGCCTCTGCGCGAGTTTTCCACAGATTTTTGGCCGATAGGTATTTTTTGGGGATAATCACCTTGCGTTTTCTAGCCGAATCGCGCTCAGGCGCGATAACGGGTGCTGGGTTTGTAAATTATTTGTAATTAAGGGATTAAGCTCGGCGGGTGATTAGGTATTTCCCCCCAAATTTCGTCTTGTCCTTTGGTACGTTAGTTGCTGTAATGGATCGCCGGCTAAATGGGGGAATTATTTCCACCGACCCGCGCAACGACCACCAAAATTCCTTCCAGCCATGCTCGCATCCATGTCTGCCCGTCGTCCGGCGCGGCCACTCGCCGCTTGTTCGCTCATCGTCGCCCTGCTCGTGTCCGCCCTCGGGTGGTGGCCCGCGACCGCCGGGGCGCAGATTTATGTCGTGAACAACGGCAGCGCCTCGATTGGCGAATACTCCACCTCGGGGGCGACGATCAACGCCACTCTCGTCACCGGGGTGATGGGTTTCCCTAACGCCCTCGCGCTGTCGGGCTCGGACTTGTTTGTGGCGAACTTCGGCGGCAACTCCATTAGCGAATACTCCACCTCGGGGGCGACGATCAACGCCACCTTGGTCTCGGGGTTGGCCAGTCCTCTCGGCCTCGCCGTGTCCGGCTTGGACTTGTTTGTGTCGAATTCACGCAACACCAGCAACACGATTGGCGAATACAATGCTCTCACGGGCGCGACCATCAACTCCTCCCTTGTCTCGGGGTTGAATGACCCACTCGGCGTCGCCGTAGCGGGCACGGACTTGTTTGTCGCGAATGGAGGCAGCAACACGATTGGCGAATACAATGCTGTCACGGGTGTGGCTATCAATGCCACCCTCGTCTCGGGGCTGAATGACCCTTACGGCATCGCCATATCTGGCTCCGACTTGTTTGTGGTAAATAACGGCAACAGCACGATTGGTGAATATAATGCTGCCACGGGTGCGGCCATCAACGCCACCCTCGTCTCGGGGTTGGATGATGCCCGTTACATCGCCGTGTCCGGCTCGGACTTGTTTGTCACCAATAACGGCAACGGCACGATTGGCGAATACACCACCTCAGGTGCGATCATCAACGCCACCCTGGTCTCGGGGTTGAGTAGTCCCCGCGGCATTGCCGTGGCTACGGTCCCCGAACCCGCCACCTGGGCCGTCCTCGCCGGTCTCCTTGCGCTTGGCGCCGCCGCCGGCGTCTCTAGGTGCCAACGGCGTAGAGCCGGTTTGGCCGTCTCTATGCGCAATGATGCGTAAACTGTCCGATTAATAGCGCACTCTTTCCAAACCCGTTCTAACTCACACCAGAATCTCACTCCCAGCCATGCCTTCATCCCAGGCTGCCCGTCATCCCACGCGGCTCTTCGTCGTTTCTTCGCTGCTTTTCGCGGTGCTCGGGTTGTGGCCCGCGACCGCCCTCGCGCAAGATATTTTTGTCGCAAACCAGATCACCGGCAGCATTGGCGAATACACCACGGCGGGGGCGACCGTCAACGCCACCTTGATCTCCGGGTTTTCTGACCCTTTCGCCCTCGCGTCGTCGGGCTCGGATTTGTTTGTCACCGATGTATCTGCCGGCACGATTGGCGAATACACCACCTCCGGGGCGACCATCAACGCCACCCTGGTCTCGGGGTTGAGTGGTCCTTACAGCCTCGCCGTGTCGGGCTCGGACCTATTTGTAACGAATTTCAACAGTGGCAAGATTGGCGAATACACCACGGCGGGGGCGACGATCAACGCCGCCTTGGTCTCGGGGTTGAATCAACCTTCCGCCCTCGCGGTGTCGGGCTCGGACCTGTTTGTCACGAACTTCAACAGTGGCACGATTGGCGAATACACCACTTCGGGGGCGGCGATCAACCCCACCATGGTCTCGGGGTTGAACTTTCCCTTCGCCCTCGCGGTGTCGGGCTCGGACCTGTTTGTCGCGAATCTTGGCAGCGGCACGATTGGCGAATATAATGCTGTCACGGGGGCGGCCATCAACTCCTCCCTGGTCACGGGATTGAGTGGTCCTCAAGGCCTCGCGATCTCGGGTTCGGACTTGTTTGTCACCGATCATAGCGATGGCCAAATTGGCGAATACACCACTTCGGGGGCGACGATTAACCCCACCTTGGTCTCCGGGTTGTCTGGTCCCGTCGGCATCGTCGTGTTGGGGGCGGTCCCCGAACCCGCCACCGGGGCCGTTCTCGCCGGCCTCCTCGCGCTGGGCGCCGCGGCCGGCATCTCCGCCTGCCAGCGGCGCAAAACCGGTCTGGCCGTCTCTGCGCGCAACGATGAGTAAACCATCGGCTTAATGGCGCATTCTTTCCAAACCCGTTCTAACTCACACCAGAATCTCCCTCCCAGCCATGCCCGCTTCCCTGTCTGCCCGTCGTTCGGCGCGTCCCCTCGCCGCTTGCTCGCTCATCGTCGCCCTGCTCGTGTCCACCCTCGGGTGGTGGCCCGCGACCGCCCTCGCGCAAGATATTTTTGTCGTAAACCAGAACGCCGGCAGCATTGGCGAATACACCACGGCGGGGGCGACCGTCAACGCCACCTTGATCTCGGGGTTTTCTGACCCTTCCGCCCTCGCGTCGTCGGGCTCGGATTTGTTTGTCACCGATGTATCCGCCGGCACGATTGGCGAATACACCACCTCCGGGGCGACGATCAACGCCACCCTGGTCTCGGGGTTGAATCAACCTTACGGCATCGCGCTGTCGGGCTCGGACTTGTTTGTCACCGATGCATCCGACGGCACGATTGGCGAATACACCACGGCGGGGGCGACGATCAACGCTACCCTGGTCTCGGGGTTGAATCAACCTTACGGCATCGCGCTGTCGGGCTCGGACATTTTTGTCGCGAATTTTGGCAACAACACGATTGGCGAATACACCACCTCCGGAGCGGAGGTCAACTCCACCTTGGTCTCAGGGTTGAGCTTTCCCTACGCTCTGGCGGTGTCGGGCTCGGACCTGTTTGTCACGAATATTGGCAGCGGCACGATTGGCGAATACACCACTTCGGGGGCGGCGATCAACGCCACCCTGGTCTCGGGGTTCGATGATCCCCAGGGCATCGCGGTGTCGGGTTCGGACTTGTTTGTCACCGATAATAGCGACAACCTAATTGGCGAATACACCACTTCGGGGGTGACGATTAACGCCACCTTGGTCTCCGGGTTGTCTGGTCCCGTCGGCATCGTCGTGCCAGTCCCCGAACCCGCCGCTTGGGCCGTCCTCGCCGGCCTCCTCGCGTTCGGTGCCGCCGCCCGTGTCTCCGCCTGCCAGCGGCGTAAAGTCGGTCTGGCCGTCTCTGCGCGCAACGATGGGTAACCATCGGCTTAATGGCGTACTCTTTCCAGACCCGCTCCAACTCTCACCAAATCCCGCTCCCCGCCATGCGTGCCTCCCTGTCTGCTCGCCGTCCCGCACCCCTTGGTTTTTCCGGGAGACTGCGCCGCACCTCTGCCCTCCTCTTCGTCGCCGCCGTGGCCGGGCTTCTCCTGGGCTTGTCCTCGGCGCGGGCCATACCAAGCATTGCGTGGACGGGCAACACCAGCACCAATTGGCTCACCTCCTTCAACTGGTCCCTCAACGCCGTTCCCACCGGCTCCGCCATCACCGCCATTGACACCAATGCCGGCAACCAGCCCGTCTTGGCCGGCACCGGCAATACCGCAAGCCTCACCGTCGGCAATACTTCCGCCAGCGGCGCCAATACCATCCTGACCCTCCAGACCGGCGCGCTCTTGAACAGCACGTCCAGTGTCATCGGTAACCAGACCGGTTCCACCGGCAATATCAGTGTCGCGGGCTCGAATGCGACTTGGATCATGTCGAGCACGCTCACGGTCGGCAATCTGGGCACCGGCATTTTGGGCATCACCTCCGGCGGCAACGTCACCGACACCTCGGGCACGGTTGGCGGGCTTTCCGGCGGCAACGGGGCCGTCGCCGTGGGCGGCACCGGTTCCATTTGGATAAACAGTTCATCGTTGACTATCGGTAAAAGCGGCAACGGCTCCCTGGCCATTACCAGCGGCGGCAACGTCACCAACACCACCGGCACGCTGGGCTTGAATTCCAGCAGCAACGGTGCTGTCACCGTGGACGGCGCCGGCTCGATTTGGAAAAACAGTTTAACGCTGATCGTCGGCTCGAGTGGCAATGCCTCCCTCGCCATTACCTCCGGCGGCAATGTCACCAGCGCCGGGGGCCAGATTGGCTCGAATTTCGGCGGCAATGGGGCTGTGGCCGTCACGGGCGCGGGTTCCATTTGGAAAAACAGTTCGACGCTGAATGTCGGCTCGCTCGGCCAGGGTGCCCTCGCCATCTCCAACGGCGGCAACGTCACCAGCGCCGGGGCCGTGTTTGGCAGCACCGCCACCGGCAATGGCACCGTCTCCATCACGGGCGCGAATTCGATTTTGTTCAATACCGGCAACTTCACCCTCGGCGGCAGTGGCACGGGGCAGTTGGCGCTCGGCGCGGGCGGCCTGCTTTCCACCGGCAATTTCACCATCGACGCCAACTCCACCCTCATCGAAGAGTTTAGCTCCGGGAGCACCTCCGGCTACGGCAACATCACCGTGGCGGGCAACACGTCGTTCGCCGGCAACCTGACGGTTGAACTCCTCAGCGGCTACGAGCCGACCGCCGGCACCTTATTCCAGATATTCAACTATGGCAGCGGCAGTGTCACCGGCAATTTCACCACCTACGATCTCCCTTCGCTCAACCCCGGCCTTTCGTGGGATACTTCCACTTTCCTGACCAACGGCATCATCTCCATTAATGGCGTCCCCGAACCGGCCCAGGCCGCGACCGCCCTCGGCCTCCTCGCGCTGGGCGTCGCAGCTGGCGTCTCCGCCTGTCAGCGGCGTAGAACCGCTTGGCATTCTCTTCGCGCCACACCAGGTAAACCGTCCGTTTAATGGCGCACTCTTTCTAGCCCTGTTCTAACTCACACCAAAATCCCGCTCCCCGCGATGCCCGCTTCCCTGTCTGTCCGTCGTCCCACGCGGCCCCTCGCCGCTTGCTTGCTCATCGTCGCCCTGCTCGTGTCCGCCCTCGGGTGGTTCCCCGCGACCGCCGGCGCGCAGCTTTTTGTCGTGAACGGGGGCACCAACACCATGGGCGAATACACCACGGCGGGGGCGACGATCAACGCCACCCTGGTCTCGTTCTCGCAGTTTTCCATACCTTTCGCTCTCGCGTCGTCGGGCTCGGACTTGTTTGTCACCGATCTAAGCAACTTGACGGTTAGCAAGTACACCACCGCGGGCGCGGTGGTCAACGCCACCCTGGTGTCGGGGGTGGAAGATGCCGAGGGCATCGCGGCTTCGGGCTCGGACATATTTGTCATAGATGGTGTCAACAACACGATTGGCGAGTACACCACCTCTGGAGCCGTGGTCAACGCCGCCCTGGTCTCGGGGTTGAATAGCCCCGACGGCATCGCGGTGTTGGGCTCGGACATATTTGTCGCGAATTATGGCGACGGCTCGGTTAGCGGCGGCACGATTGGCGAATACACCACCTCGGGCGCGACCATCAATGCCACCCTGGTCTCGGGGTTGGATCAACCCCTGGGCGTCGCGGTGTTGGGCTCGGACTTGTTTGTCATGAGCCCCGACAACGGCAAAATTAGCGAGTACACGACCTCTGGGGCCGTCGTCAATGCCACCCTGGTCTCGGGGTTGAATGATCCCCAGGGCATCGCGGTGTCGGGCTCGGACTTGTTTGTCACAAGCGCCGGCGACAAGATTGGCGAATACACCACCTCCGGGGCCGTGGTCAACGCCACCCTCGTCTCGGGGTTGAGTAATCCGGAGGGCCTCGTCGTGGTGACGGCGGTTCCCGAACCCGCCACCGGGGCTGTCCTCGCCGGCCTCCTCGCGCTCGCCGCCGCCGCCGGCGTCTCCGCCTGCCAGCGGCGCAAAGTCGGTCTGGCCGTCTCTGCGCGCAACGATGGATAAACCATCGGCTTAATGGCGTACTCTTTCCAGACCCGCTCCAACTCTCACCAAAACCCGCTCCCAGCCATGCCTGACTCCACGCCCGCCCGCCGTCCCGCGCTCCTTGGTTTTTCCGGGAGATTGCGCCGCACCTCTGCCCTCCTGCTTGCCGCCGCCGTGGCCGGACTTCTCCTGGGCTTGTCCCCGGCGCGGGCGGTATCGTCGATATCAAATTGGACGGGCAACTCCAGCACCAGCTGGACCACCACCGCCAACTGGAACGGGACCGGCGGCGCGCCCCACAGCAACCTCACCGTCACCACCATCGACACCAATACCGGTAACCAGCCCGTCTTGAGCAGCACCACCGGCACTACCGGGAACCTCACCGTCGGCAACACCACCGCCAGCGGCGCCAATACCACCCTCACCCTTCTGTCCAGCGCGGACTTGAGCAGCACGAACGGCGTCATCGGCAACCTGACCGGCTCCACGGGCAATGTCTCGGTCACCACGGGCGCCTTCTGGGGGCTGTCGGGCAATCTCACGGTCGGCAACGCCGGCCGAGGGGCGCTCACCATTTCCGGCAGCGGCACTGAAGTGGATAGTGCCATCGGCACATTAGGGAACGTTTCCGGCGGCAACGGCACCGTCACCGTCACGGGCACGGGCTCGCTTTGGGACGTTAGTGGGGCGGTGTTCGTCGGCAACAGCGGCCAGGGGACCCTCACCATCTCCAGCGGCGGCAATGTCATCAACTCCACCGGCTTTCCTGAGGTTGGCGTGAATCCCGGCAGCAACGGCTCCGTCACCGTCACGGGCGCGGGCTCGCATTGGCAAATGTTTTCGGCACTGACTATCGGCTACGGCGGCAATGGGACCCTCACCATTTCCAATGGTGGCAACGTCTCCAGCGCCGGGGGCGACGTTGGCGATAGTAACGACGGCAATGGCACCGTCACCGTCACGGGCGTGGGCTCGCTTTGGCAAGATAGTTCGACTCTGGACGTCGGCGACTTCTGCAACGGGAACCTCACCATTTCCAATGGTGGCAACGTCTCCAGCGCCGGGGGCGAGGTTGGCGACGGGAACGGTGGCAATGGCAACGTCACTGTGAACGGCGCCGGCTCTGTTTGGAAAAATAGTGGGACGCTGACGGTCGGCGGCGCCATCGGCATCGGCAATGGGGCTCTCACCATCTCCTCCGGCGGCAACGTCACCAGCTCCTCGGGCACGGTTGGCGCGGTTTCCGGCGGCAACGGGGCCATCGCCGTGGATGGCACCGGCTCCATTTGGAAAAATAGCGGGACGCTGACGGTCGGCAACAGCGGCAATGGAAGCCTCGCCATTTCCAACGGCGGTAATGTCACCAGCTCCTCGGGCACGGTTGGCGCGCTTTCCGGCGGCAGCGGGGCCGTCGCCGTGGGCGGGATCGGCTCGCTTTGGCAGGATGGTGGAACGCTGACGGTTGGCGCGAGCGGCAATGGCTCCCTGGCCATTTCTTCCGGCGGCAACGTCACCAGCTCCTCGGGCACGGTTGGCGCGCTTTCCGGCGGCAACGGGGCCGTCATCGTGGACGGCGCGGGCTCGATTTGGAAAAACAGTTCAGCGCTGACGGTCGGCTTGAGCGGCAATGGCGCCCTGGCCATTACCAACGGCGGCAATGTGACGAGTCTTGGGGCCACGATCGGTTCCGGTGCGGGCGGGTTCGGCAATGCCACGATCACGGGCGCGGGCTCGACTTGGGCGAATGGCGGCAACTTCACCCTCGGCGGCAGTGGCACGGGGCAGTTGGCGCTCGGCGCGGGCGGCCTGCTTTCCACGGGCAATTTCACCATCGACGCCAACTCCACCCTCATCGAAGAGTTTAGCTCCGGGAGTACCTCCGGCTACGGGAACGTTACTGTGGCGGGCAACACGTCGTTCGCCGGCAACCTCACGGTTGAACTCCTCAACGGCTACGAGCCGACCGCCGGCACATTATTCCAGATCTTCAACTATGGCACCGGCAGCGTCACCGGCAATTTCACCACCTACGACCTCCCCTCGCTCAACCCCGGCCTCGCGTGGGATACTTCCACCTTCCTGACCAACGGCATCATCTCCATTGACGGCGTGCCCGAACCGGCCCAGGCCGCCACCGCCCTCGGCCTCCTCGCCCTCGGCGCGGTTGGCGTTTCCGCCTACCGGCGGCGCAAAGCCGCCGCCGCGCTCGAAAAGCCGCTGGTTTGAAACGAGCCTAGCTTGCTCAAGCCGTCGTTTGGCTTTTGCGCGACAAACCGATGGTTAATCAGTTTGAGGGTGGATTGTAGGCCCACAGGTCAGATGGGTTAGGGCTTGTGCTTTTTTGCCATTTGGGAAATGCCAAGGTGACTGACTTAACCGGCTCGTGGCATCGTTCGTATGCGCGGCTCCGCTCCCATGATGGATCAGAACACGGCGTTCAATGCCAGCGGATACACCATGGATCGCGAGGGAATCCACATTTGGCCGTTCCGATCTCTGCACCGCCGGTGGAGTGATTTGGACGGGCTGGATATTTTAACCGTCCAGCGAAACGGAAATTTTTTTTACTGTTTGAAGTTTTATTTTAAAGCGAGCCGGTTGAAAACGATCCAGATTCAATACCGGCGTGGCATGGCGGGGCTGCGGCTGGTCATCCGAACGGTGCGTCTAGTCCGGACGGTGCGACCGGATCTTTCGTTCCTGCAGGCAAAGGTGTTTGAACAATTTGCGCAGGAGACCGCCGCCTTTGATGATGCTTTATTGAAGGCGAAGGATTTGCCCGATGAAAGTCTGCTCAAGCGCGCGGAGGTTCGCCTGCTGGCGCTGGAAAACGAGGCGGCGGTGAAGGATGCGACTATACTGATTACGCGCCGGGCCAGTTGCGAGAGCCGCGCCGCGGCCATCAAAATCAAGGCCGAGTTGGCGCAGTATAAACAGGAAGATGCCATCGACACGCTGGATGACCTGCTGCACCGCCATCCCGATGAGATGGAGTCCCGCATTCCCGTGACTGAAGCCTTGCTGGCGCAGGGAAACAAGCGGGGCGCGGCCTTAGCGGCGACAGTGCTGGAGCACAGTCCGGGGGCGCATGCTGACCTTGTTTTCCGTTTAGCCGCCTATTGGGCGCAGCAGCGGAAATGGGATGAGGCCCGCGATCTGCTGGACAATTTGGCTGAGGCGCGCCCGGATTTGGCGGGAGACGAAAAAGCCGGGCTGGAGCAAATGCGAGCGGAACTCCTGAATCTACAGGCGAAGCCCGGTCGGGCATTTAAAGACCTGACGCTGCGTCCGTTTTGGGGCAGGATGCGTGTTTGGATTTGGCTATTGTTTATTGCCGCCGGTTTTTCCTGGGGATTGTGGAAAGTGACGCCGATTTTCGCGCGCGAATCGTGGCATCTTTGGGAGCTTCGGGAGCACGGAGCCAGGGCCGACGTGGCCGTTCTCAATAATGAGCCCGAACATGCCGTCAGGGATGCCTTTATTGTCATCATGTCGTACCGGTACGCGCCCGACCGCAGCAAGGTTGACCCGTTCTCACTGCCCGGCGCGGACATGCATGCGCAGGTTGAAGCTGAGATAAAGACCGGAAAGATTTCCACACTCGCCGAATTCCAGCAGGGTTGGTATCAAGGCGCGGCCATTGTTTTTGAGGGCACGGCCCGGGACATCGAGGGAAACCCCGCGCTGCAATACGTCACCTATCTGCCCGCCGATCCCACGGTTAGCACGATTGGGCCGATAACGGATACCCGAATCTGGCTGACCTGGCTGGGGACGCCGAAGGTCTTTCTTTATCCGATAGTGCTCGTTGTGGCCGTCGCCATCCCGGTTCTACGCGCGTTTTATAAGCGGCGTCGGCGCCGCTGGCGGGGTTCAGCGCTATAGCCCAACCCGTGGCTTACGACCCCTGCAGCTTCAGCACCGTGAGCGAGAAGGGCGGGAACGTGCGGGTGAAGCTGGAGCCCAGGCCGGTTTCGGGGGTGGTAACGGGGACGACTTTGGTGGGCTCGGCGATGGAGTTGGTGTCGGTCGGGTTGGCGGACGTGAGAACGGTGGCCTCGCCGGTCGCGGCGATGGTCGCGCCCTTGATGCTAATCTGGACGGGCTGGGGCGTCATCGCGGTATTGACGACTTTGAGGTAGATGACACCGGTCTTGGTGTCCTTGGTGGCGCTGTAGTAGAGGGTGGCGATTTGGCGGGCGGCGGCGGGCGCGGCGTTGGCCGGAGGCTGGCCTGCGCGGCCACGCGGCGGCGGAGCGCGGTAGCTCTCCGTGGGGACGTTGTCGGCCGTGACGGGGAGGATGACGTCGCCGCGGTTGTTGTTGAAGATGGCCTGCGCGTAGAAGGCCGGGGAGCCGTAGCTGGTGAGGGCGTCGTAGCCGATCAGGTCGGTGGGCCACTGCATGCCGCCGGGGTTGACGTTGACGAAGAGCGGGGCATACGAGGCCATGATGACGATGTCGGAGTTGCGCTCGAGGCCGGTCATGTAGGCGGCGTCGCCGATGGCGCCGGTGAGGTTGGGGGTGGGCGCGCCGACGCGGGTGGCCCATTCGCCCTTGAAGACCTTGGGGCCGGTGCGGTCGGTTTTGTCGAATTCGTGGGAGGCGATTTCAGATTGCTGGCGGGAATTGGTGTAGAGGTGGCTGTCCTGCACGTCGGCGGTGCGGTCGGTGGCGCGGCTGGTGAGCTTGCCGTTGCGGTCGGGGCTGCGGACGGAGGAGTCGATGAGCTGGATATTGGGGTATTTGGCCTTGATGGCGTCGTAGAGCTGGGTGAAGCGCCCATTGTAGTCGCCGCGCCAGTCTTCGTTGCCGATTTCAACGTAGTTAAGTTGGAAGGGTTCGGGGTGGCCGTCCTTGGCGCGTTCCGCGCCCCACTTGGTGGAGGTGTTGCCGGTGACGTATTCGATCTCATCGAGGGCGTCCTGCACGTAGGGGGCCAGGTCCGGCCCGGCGTGGACGACTTCGCCATCGCGGAGCGCGAGCCCGGCGTAAACAGCGAGAACGGGCTGCATTTTCAGGTCTTCGCACCATTCGAGGAATTCGAGCAGCCCCATGCCGTCGGATGCGCGGTAGCGCCAGGCGTCATTGGCATGGCCGGGGCGCTGGGAGATGTCGCCAATGGTTTTCTTCCAGTCGAAGCGCTGGTCGAGGGTGTTGCCTTCGAGGAAGTTGCCGCCGGGGAAACGCAGGAAACCGGAATGGTAGGTGTTCAGCAGCGCCATGATGTCCTGGCGGTTGCCATTGGGGCGGTCGTTGTAGGTGGGCGGAAAGAGGGAGACCAGGTCGAACCAGACGGTGCCGGTGGACGTGGTCCAGATGAGGAAATTGGCGTCCTTGGTGGGGGTGATGTTCGCGCCGGTGGTGAGCGTGACCTCGTATTTTTGCCAGTCGGTGGTGAGCTTGGGGATGGTGGCGTAGGCGTAGGTGACGGGGCTGGTCGTGCTGGAAATGGCGACGCTGACCGGGCCGGTGAAGTTGCCGGCGGCCTTGGCGTAGAAAGAGGCTTTATAGGTCGTGCTGGGGCGAACGGGGATGCCCCAGAAGCCTTCATTGGCGAAGCCGACGCGCGCGGTGGCATTGGCGGTGACGGAGTCAAGGCGCAGGCTGACGGGGAGCTTGTCGTTCAGGGGCACGGAGGTATCGAGCGAGATGGAGCCGTTGCCGCCCGGATCCTGCACCAGGGACCAATTGACGGGTTCGTCGGCATTGTCCTGGAAGGTGCGGTTGCGGATGAGTTCGGCGTAGAGGC
>Ga0206873_1193_pt1 | contig 18247 bp, 21 predicted proteins | sample Alteio_BWOrgCont_11_FD_152631 | JGI IMG/M metagenome (GOLD analysis project Ga0206873, IMG submission 152631) | Enriched cells from forest soil in Barre Woods Harvard Forest LTER site, Petersham, Massachusetts, United States -... | ecosystem: Environmental > Terrestrial > Soil > Temperate forest >...
TGCATTATTACTTAAAAAGCATGCAAATGTAGTTGATGCTGATAAAAGGATTACCACACCCAGCGCTAAAGGTTCCATTAGTAAAAAAGATATAGCTAATTATACGAAAGCTCGGGACGAAGCTAATTTGGCGCATAAAAAATGGGCGGATGCTCAATTAAAGTATTTCAAGTTTATTGAAAAGCAGAAAGTCGCTCCTAAGAAAGGCAAATAATAGGGTATAGCCCGATTTATATCATCTATCATAAAGTTCATTGAGCCTTGTCATGGTGTCCCGTGTCAGGACGGCATACTTTTGTGTCATAATAAAAAATATATTATGAATCAAAAGGAAGCAGACAATCAATTCAAAACCCTCTACAGGGAAATTTTAAGAACCCATTCATTATTACTTAAAAAGCAAGGTAATATGGTTCAAATGAATAACAGCATGATCATACCTATAGCAGTAGATATGATTAACCCCGAAGACATGGCCCAGTATATGATGGCCCATTACGAAGCGCGAGATGCCCATGAAAAATGGAGGCTTGCACAATTAAAGTATTTTCAGTTTATTGAGAACCAGAAAAATGCTGCATAGGTAGTATGCCTATAAGGTTGGGTTGGTAAGAAAAGAAAATAATTGTTTAACGATTTCCTAATATTTAGAATCCCATATATGTGGTGAGAAGGGTATAATTTTGCGTCATAATAATTTACATTATGAATATAAAGGAGAGCAACGAGCAATTTAAAACCCTGCATCTTGAGATTTTAAGAACCCATGCTGATTTCGTTAAAAAGCATGAGGATATGGGTGAAACAGATGAACAAATTTCCGGACATTTTTACAAAGGTATTATGAGCCGGGAAGATATTTTTAACTATACAAAGGCCATTGACGAGGTCTATGAGGCCCGTAAAAGATGGGCCGCTGCACAGTTAAAATATTTTCAGTTCATTGAAGAGAGCAAAATGGTGGTTGGGAAATAAGAAAGTGAGACTTTTAAAGCACTTTTTAGCGCAGGCTATCGTGCTCCTTTTCATCAATTACACGCGCGGGTGCTCCCATTAAAGGTGGAGGGCCAACCGGCTTAGGGGGATGATTTTTTACAATGTGTTTTTTCTTTGTAATTTGATTCCCCTTCTTAAGGGTATCATTTGGAGATTGAACCTGGTGGGTTTGATTCGATACCATATCCTGGCTATGTGCAGTACCCGCCACTCCGGCAGTAAGTGCCGCTCCAAAGAAAATCCTTTTAAAGATAGATGTATCAGCCGGTTCGTAGATGGCAATAGTTCTATTCAATTGCAAACTGTTGAATCGTCCGCATACATGTTCTTTTGTTTTTACAAAAAAATCGAACAATTCCTTATCCGTAAACTTTGTGAAATCTACTACAGACTTACTGCAGTTAACACAATGCCTGCCTTGTTCATCCGGTGTCATTGTATCCCAATCCTCTTTGCAAGGTTCAGGAAGCAGGAGTTTTATTTTGTGCGGTTTACTCATTATGGAATTACTTATGCATTTCCATTTTGCCCATTATCAATGTCCTGTCTACTTTTGATTTCCGCAGCTTAATGGTCATTCCCTTACTCGACTTGTTAAAATTAAAAGTAAGCACAGACTCTGTGTAATGATAAGCGGTAACAATTACACTCATCTTTTTATTGAGATATTTATTCGGTAAAGCAATGGAAAACTTCCCGGTTGAATCGCTGTAAGCTTCAGCATTGTAGCTGCTATCAAATTGAATTTCAAGCAAGGCATCAGTAATGGGCTGCATTTTTTGGGAATCTATTATTCTGCCTTTTAAAACCGTGCTTGTATCAGCGGCAATTGTGTTGTTCAGCTTGGGAACGTTTGTATCAGCAATATACCCCACAGGATGAGGATGATAAACTTTATTTTGCGATACTGTAACCTGGCTGTGTGCATTGCTTACCAAGCCTGCCGTTAAAGCGGCGCCAAATAAAAAGCTCCGGTAAGCGGGCGTATTGGAAGCCTCATTTGTTATGAGCAACCTGTCTAGCTGAGTATTGTCAACTCTTCCGCATATTTCGCCTTTTGCCTTTGAAAGATAGGCTACTAATTCCTTGTCGGTAAAAGTGGAGAAGTCAGCAATAATAGTATTGCACATGCTGCAATGCCTGCCCTTTTCATCCGGTGTCATTTTATCCCAATCCTCATTACAGGGCTTGGGGATTGTGAGTTTTATTTTAAGCGGTTTTCTCATTTCAAAACAAAAGAAAGAAATGATTATGAAGATTATATGAGGGAAAAATACGAATCAAAAATTATGTTTTATATTTACTCCATGAAAAGGGGGCACCTTGTACTATATCTTATTTTAATAAGTTGCTTTCAGTTAGCAGCACAAAGCCATGCTATTGATTCACTTAAAAATGTCCTAAAAACAGAAAGTGAGGATACCGGCAAAGTAAATACCCTAAATTTATTAAGCTTCAAGCTTTGGAGAACAGGGAAATATGACACTTCACAGATTTGTGCCAAAAGCGCACAGGAATTAGCTAAAAAACTGGATTTTCAAAATGGCATTGCAGCGGGCCTCAATAATGTGGGAATGATTGATTATTATCTGGGTAATTATTCCAAAGCCCTGGAATTACAAAAAAATGCATTAGGGATATATCAGAAAACAGGGAATAAAGCCGGTATAGGCAAAACACTTATCAGCATTGGAGGCGTATATAATGAACAAGGCAATTTCAGCCAGGCGCTGGAAAACATGCTTAAAGCATTGTCCATACAGCAGGAAATTGGAAACAAGAGCGGTATGGCAAGCGCATATACCAATATAGGGCTTGTTTATTTTAATGAAGCAAACTATACTCCGGCTATGGATAATATGCGTAAGGCATTAATTATACAAAAGGAACTTGGAGATAAAAACGGTATTGGAACTTGTCTTGTTAATATGGGGGCTATTTGTACTGATCAAGGCAAACTATCCGAAGCATTGGAACATTATATGGAAGCCTTACCTTTATACCAGGAAGTGGGAAATAAAAATGCCATTGCCGCCGTTTACAGTAATATGGGTGATGTTCGCATGGAAAAGGGTGATTATCCTCAGGCGCTGCAATATTATTTCAAGTCATTAAATACATATCATGAAATGAAGGCGAAAAATGGCATTGGCTGGGACCTTTGCGGTATTGCAGGCATTTACACCAAGCAAAAAAACTATAAAGAAGCAAAAACATATCTTGATTCGGCTCTTGATATGGCAAAAGAAATAGATAATAAGCAAATGGAAACGGCTGTTTATAATATGCGTATCCAGTTTGATAGCGCTTCGGGTAACTATAAAGCAGAAGTAAGCGATTACAGGGAATACCTGGTTCACCACGATAGCTTAATTAACCAGGCCAATACAAAGAAAATGGTGCAGGAGCAAATGAATTATGAATTTGAGCAAAAGCAGGCGGCAGAAAAAGCTGAGCAGGACAACAAGGATGCCATTGCAGAGCGGGATAAGAACAGGCAGCGTATAATACTTAACTCTTTTATGGGTGGATTTGTGCTTATGCTTACACTTGTTTTTTTCATATTCCGGGGGTACCGGCAAAAGCAGAAAGCTAATATTATCATTACCCAACAAAATGAAGAGGTAGTAAGGCAGAAAGAATTATTGGAAGTAAAAAACAAGGAGATACTCGATTCTATTATATATGCCAAACGGTTGCAGGATGCCATATTACCGCCCATGAAATTGATAAAACAATTCTTCCCCGAGTCGTTTGTGCTGTACAAACCCAAAGACATTGTAGCCGGTGATTTTTATTGGATGGAACGTGCAGGGGATAATATTCTGATTGCCGCCGCCGACTGCACAGGGCATGGGGTGCCGGGCGCTATGGTGAGTGTTGTTTGTTCTAGCGCGTTAAACCGCACGGTGAAAGAATTTCATATTACGGAGCCGGGAAAAATATTGGACAAAGTCCGCGAGCTGGTACTCGAAACTTTTGAGAAGAGCGAAAGCAATGTACAAGATGGAATGGATATTTCTCTATGCTGTTTAAACACCAAGACAAATGAAATACAATGGAGCGGAGCCTATAATTCCCTTTGGTACATTCAGAACGGGATAATGCATGAAGTGGATGCAGACAAACAGCCCATAGGTAAAAAAGAGAAACCTGCCCCATTTAACACGCATAAGTTAAATCTTCAAAAGGGAGATATTTTATACTTGCTGACAGATGGATACGCCGACCAGTTTGGAGGCCCTCAAGGCAAAAAATTTAAATACAAGCAATTGCATGACCTTTTATTGACAAATGCAAATGCCTCTATGGAAAAGCAAAAGAATATATTGGAAACCTCCCTGGAAGGGTGGAAAGGCAACCTTGAACAGGTGGATGATGTGCTTGTAATTGGCATAAGGGTTTAGGAAAGTTCATGCATGAACTTTATTCATCGTTTATAGTTTATCGTACATCGTTATTGTATTGTAAAAATCAAAATAATTTACTAAATTGGTATTACATCAACACTCATACGTTATGAAATACCATCATTTTATCATTGAAGACGACGAAATTGGAGAGTATAGAGGTGAGATAGGAGGCGTGCCTTCCGGTTTCATTGCTTGCCCGAGCACCCTTTCAGGGGCCAACGTGTATTACAAAATGGTCGATGAGAAAATTACCGAAGTAATTGGTGAGGCCATTCAGGAACCGGCAGCACGAAGAAGGGTAGGGGATTTTCTTTCAGCCTTTATGGCCGATCCTCCGGGAGGCTGGTAGGCTTTGTAGAGAACCTAACGCATTAACCCACGAAGCACAGCTTAAGCGGGTAGGGGGATTTTACCAATTTAATAGATTAACTGGTGAATCGAAAAGTAGTTTTAAAGTCCAGGGTAATTTCATTTCCTGTTTTTAATGTTCCGAAAATAGCAGTCGGAGGGGTAATGCCATAGTCTTTCATTTTTATCACTTGTGAACCCTGTACTATCAATTCACTTTTGGAAATGCTAAGTATGGTTACCTGCATATCCACCGTCTTGGTTACACCGGCTATGGTTAAGGCTCCCTTTGCTGAAACGATGGTTCCGTTTGCACCGGCTTTAATTGCTTTAATAGGAGTACTAAGTACAAAAGTGATCTTAGGGTTTGAATCTGCTTTCAGCGCTTTATATGTTTTATTGTTCATGGTTGAACCCTCACCCTTGATGGAATAAACATCCGTCACCAGGTTTACGGCATCAATGTCAAAACTTCCATCGTTGTTCCAGATTATAATTCCATATCCACTCACATTCCCAACTGTTTCATCCCACTTATGCAAACTGGATGTACCTGAAATTTTCACGGTATAATCATTCGCTAATAAATAGCCGTGTTGTGCTGAACAGAGTAGGCCGGTGAGCATAAAGCAAAGCAGGGCAACAGTTCTGAAACGTATCATTTTTTTGTGTTATTTAAAATGGCAGCTATGTTTTTTAGCACCTTATTACAAAAGTATTAATTTTAATACAGCTCATTTTATGATGCAGTTATAGAACTTTGTACCCGCTAAGCTGTGCTTAGTGGGATACTAGCCTTTAAACTCTGCTTAAACAATGTTTTGTAAGTAAAACTTACATATTGCTATGCCACTAAGCATAGCTTAGCGGGTACGAGGGGCTTTTATTTTTCTTCATTATATTTATCCATTGAGGAAAACCTGATATTGATGTCATTTCTTCCAATAAATTTTTGGGTATTAATATAAGCAGAATCACGAGGGCTTAAAATACAGGAAGGAATCATTCTATAGTAAAATTTTGTGGTGTCCGAATGATTGGAAAAATCATTATAAATAATTAGACCATATACGTACAGAGATTTTTTTGCAGTAAAAAAATCAAACCATGGGGTGATTTCATTAGGGGTTGGGAAAAAAATTGTACTTTCATTTGGTCCTAATACAATTCCTTTTGCAGAATCTTTTAGTTTAGTAAATTCAATAGTACTTGATAATCCTCGAGAATCGCAATTCCAATATATATTGATTCTATTTGCTGGCGTAGTGCCTGTATTAAGAATTTCACATTGAAAACCATCAATGGTATAGTTGGTATTATTATATTTTGTAACAAATCCTTTTTGAACTATATTGATATATGCTCTGTTTTCAATATGAGAAGTTATATTCTGCATTAAAAGAGCCCTGTCTTGTTTTGCAAATGTGGAGTCAGTGGTTATCTCAGAGTCCTTAATTTGGTCTCTTGTGAGCTTATTAGAAATAAGTGATGAAACAGCAAGAACTATAGTCGCAATAAATAGCCCATATTCAGCAAATCGCTTAGGTGATTTGGCTTGATTTTGAACTCTATTTTCATCCATAACTTCAATATTAGATTATAAAGATACAGAATAAACATATGTTCCACTAAAATTTATTAACTTGATTATCAATTACATTTATGTAGCTATTGAAAATATTTACTACTATGTTATACAAGGTATTAATATTTTGACATATCTTTGCAATGTCAAATAGAAACAACAATATTATAATACGAATATGGAAATAGAAAACACAAAAGCGCAGATGAGGAAAGGGGTGCTTGAGTTTTGCATATTGTGCATATTATCGGAAAAGGATGCCTATCCTTCCGAAATAATAGATGCCATGAAAAATGCAAAGCTTATTGTAGTGGAAGGCACGCTTTATCCTTTGCTTATGCGCTTAAAAAACGACGGCATCCTTACTTACGAGTGGAAAGAATCTACTTCGGGCCCGCCACGCAAGTATTACCGGCTCACACCGGCAGGAAAAGGCTTTTTAAAAGAGCTGAACACCTCCTGGGGCGAAATGACCATGTCGGTAAATGAAATAGTAAAAAAATATTCTCCAACCATATTACAATAAACACCATGAAAAAAACAATAAGCACCAGCATAGGAGGCATCGTTTTCAATGTAGAAGAAGATGCACACGATAAGCTTTCGGCATATATAGATGCTATCAGTGCATCGCTCAAAACTTCCGAAGGGCACGATGAAATTATGGCCGACATAGAAGCCCGCATTGCCGAAATACTGCAACAAAAACAAGCTGCTTACAAGCAGGTGGTAACGCTTGCCGAAGTAGACGAGGTAATAGGCATTATGGGCAAGCCCGAAGATTTTGGCGCCTCAACAGGCGAAGCAAAACAACAAACATATAGCTCTGCCGGAAACCAATATGGTGGCTCCTGGGGGCGCAGGCGTATTTTCCGCGATGCAGACGATAAGGTATTTGCAGGCGTATGCTCCGGGCTTTCTCACCACTTCGGTGTAGACCCGATATGGCTCAGGCTTGCATTCGGGCTCTCTATCTTTATCGGCGGTTTCGGAATTATATTGTATTTAATATTAATTCTTATCACTCCCAAAGCCCGCACCGCAGCCGAAAAGCTGGAAATGTTCGGCGAGCCTGTGGATGTGAATAATATCCGAAAGATGATGGAAGATGAAATGAACCACATTAAGCACCGCGTAAAAGATTTTAGTAACGATATGCGCACCGGGCGTACCGGCGACCGAGCCAAGGATTTTGGCAAGGACATGGGCGACTTTTTTAGCTCCGTCGGGCATGGCGTCGGTAACCTGTTCGGTACCATAATTAAAGCTACACTTACAATTATCGGCCTTTTTATTGCATTCATTTTTGCAATCCTATTGGTGGCATTTATAGTATCGCTTACCAGTGGTGTTAATGTAATACACATGGAAGCCGCCAACGGCCACATGATGAACTACAACATGCACAGCTTTTTCGACATGCTGTCTGTCACCGGTGGCATGAGAACGATATTGATGTGGGGAATTTTATTATTCCTCGGTATACCGCTTTTGGCAATGGTAATTCGTTTTGGCAGGGTTGCTGCAGGCAGAAGGCAACCTTTTAAATGGTTCACAATTACAGCAGGTATATTGTGGAGCATATCATGGGTATTGATGACCATCGGCATAGCATCGGTCTACAGCCATTTCTCGGTGAATGATTTTGTACGTAACGATGTGAAGTTAAATTCCCAGTCGAAAAATATGCTCTATGTAAAAATGGATAATAGGGTATTGGGTGAGAACTTTATTCAGTTAGATTCCCTCAACGTATATATAACCGATGAAACGGAATTCAGGGGAAATCCTTCGCTATGCATAGAAGCCAGCCCCGATTCGAATTACCACCTGGTGCTTTCTAAAATTGCCCGTGGTATAAATAAAGAGGAAGCCGATAATTTTGCCGATGGAATTGAATACAATTATACCAACCACGATTCTACATTGGCGCTCGATCCATATTTTAGCCTCGAAATGAATAAGGGCTGGAGAAAACAAAAGCTCGACCTTTCATTGGAAGTGCCTATGAATAAAAGTATTGCTCTGCCCGAAGGTATTGACCATATACTTTGTTCTGCCATGAAACACAGAGGGCAACGCTTGGGTGGCTCATTATGGACCATGACCGAGCAGGGGCTGGTGGCATACAGCAAAAACTAAGAGTTAAGAATAACGCGGAGTTATAGGTTATAAGTTATGGGTTATTTCCAAATTATAGTTGGGTTATAACTCATAACTCATAATTCATAACGCATAACTGCTATATTTGCGCCCTGATTTTTTAGGAGAGTTGTCCGAGTGGCTTAAGGAGCACGCCTGGAAAGCGTGTGTACTCGAAAGGGTCCCGAGGGTTCGAATCCCCCACTCTCCGCAGAGAACTAGAAAATACCCTTGCTATGCAGGGGTTTTTTATTGGTTGAGAATTAATACTTAGCTTTGTCTTAAATCAACAATACAATTATGAAAATCGGAATAATAGGAACAGGAATGGTAGGTGCCAGCATTGGCAGTAAATTAATTGAGCTCGGCCATGAGGTTAAAATGGGTTCACGTACTGCTAATAATGAAAAGGCCGTAAAATGGCACAGTGTAGGTGGGGCAAATGCATCGCAAGGCACTTTTGCCGATGCAGCCGCTTTCGGAGAAATTATTTTTAACTGTACAAAAGGTGACGGAGCCCTTGATGCGCTGAAGGCAGCGGGAGAGAAAAACCTGAACGGTAAAATCCTGGTGGATGTCTCCAATCCCCTCGATTTTTCAAAAGGTATGCCGCCTTCTCTATACCCTGCTTTAAGCAATACCAACTCATTGGGTGAGGAAATTCAAAAAATATTTCCCGGCGCGAAAGTTGTAAAGGCGCTAAATACCATGAATTGCTTGCTGATGGTTAATCCGGCTATGGTAAGCGGCTCACACGACCTTTTTATGTGCGGCAATGATGAAGCAGCCAAGGCAAAAGTCACTGAAATTGTAAAGTCTTTCGGATGGACTTCCATTATAGATTTAGGTGATATTACCGCAGCAAGGGCCACAGAAGGCATATTGCCTATTTGGGTAAGATTGATGATGAAATACCAATCGCCCAACTTTAATTTTAAAATAGTGAAGTGAGGGGTACTTGTCGGGTAATCATTAGTTTTGTAACAAAATAGCAAACTTGTATACTATCAACATAAGGGGGATTAATTTATACGCTTATCACGGTTGCCTGCCGGAGGAAGCCGTTATTGGCGGAGATTATGTGGTGAACATTGCCTTAAAAGGAGATTTTTCAAAGGCAGCTTCCAATGACAAGCTGGAAGATACTATTGATTATGTAGATGTATATAAAATTGTAGAGAAGGAAATGGCTATCCGTTCCAAATTAATAGAGCCTGTTGCCTTGCGCATAGCGACTAATCTTAAAAGCACTTTTGCAGCCATCAATAGCCTTTCTGTCGAGGTTGTAAAGAAGAATCCACCCATAGGAGGAGAAGTGGATGAAGTAAGCGTAGTGGTTGAGATTTAAGCGCAAAATTACGATTCAATGTATTTAATCCCGATATCTGACTACTGATAACTGACGACTTAAATGAAGGTATTGCAGCTAAGTAACAAAATTCCCTATCCCGAAAAAGACGGGGGAGCTCTTGCCATTAATGCAATTACAGAGGGCTTGCTCAAAGCAGGTTCTGAAGTGACAATGCTTGCCATGAATACTAAGAAGCATTTTATAGATATTGCTTCGATACCCGAAAAATTCAGGAATGATAGGCATTTGATAGCAGTTGACATAGATACATCTATAAAACCATTAGCTGCTTTGCCGGCTCTTCTTACAGGTAAATCGTATAATCTATCCCGCTTTCAATCGGAAGATTTCAGTAAAAAACTAGCGGAGATATTACAGAAACAAAACTTTGATGTCATCCATCTGGAAGGGCTTTATCTTGCTCCATACTTGCCGCTAATACGCCAATACTCTAAAGCACCTGTAATACTTAGGGCGCATAATATTGAATGGCAGATATGGCAAAAGCTTGCTGCCAAAGAACGGGGAATGATAAAGAAATGGTATCTTACTAAGTTGGCAAAGCAATTAAAGAAGTATGAGGAAAATGTTGTAAATCTTTTTGATGGCATTGCAACTATAACAAATCAGGATGGAGAATATTTAAAGAAAATAGGCTGCAAGGTTCCTATCGTTAATATTCCATTTGGCATTGATGTTGCAAGTTATACGCCTAAAGAAAGTAAATACCCGAACTCGCTTTTTTATATTGGTGCATTGGATTGGCTGCCCAATCTGCAAGGGCTGGATTGGTTTTTAAATAACATCTGGCCTAAAATACATCTTGAATTTCCAAAAGCTCAATTTAATATTGGGGGAAGGAATATGCCCTATGACCTTCGTAAAAGCAAATATCCGGGGGTGGAGTATTATGGAGAGGTGCCCGATGCAAAAATTTTCATGGAAAAGCATGACATTATGCTTGTGCCCTTGCTTGCGGGCAGCGGGGTTCGCGTGAAAATAATTGAAGGAATGGCAATGGGGAAACCCATCATAACAACTAATGTCGGCATCGAAGGAATAGAATGTACATTCGGGAAAGATGTGTTGGTGGCCGATACTCCGGAGAAATTCCTGGAAGCTGTTTGCCAATGTCTTGCAGATGAAAAACTAAAACAAAGCCTGGGACAAAATGCACGTAAGTTTGTCGAAGCTTTTTATGATATTGGAAAAACTGCTGCATTGTTATTGGATTTTTATAAAGAAAGAATTTTGCAGAGACAATAAAATTACAAACATTGAAAATTCTCTACATAGTTTCACGTTTTCCGTACCCTCTTGAAAAAGGAGATAAGCTCAGGGCGTATAACCAGATAAAGGGCTTGTCGGAAAATAATGAGGTCTATTTATATGCCTTAAGCGATGCTAATGTTAAAGAAGAAGATATAAAACACCTGAAAGAGTTTTGCAAAGAAGTAAAAATTTTCAAGCTTTCAAAATTTCGTATTTTTTTTAATTTACTAAGGACTACTTTCTCCCGCATTCCCTGGCAGGTTGGGTATTTTTATTCCCATACCGCACAAAAGGAAATAGATACGATTATTTCGGAATATAAACCCGAGCATATTTTTTGCCAGCTGATAAGAACATCGGAATATGCTAAAAAATATAAAGACATCCCCAAAACGTTGGATTATATGGATGTATTTTCAAAGGGAATTGAAAGGCGTTTACCCACAGTAGCATTCTATATGAAGCCTCTTTATAATGCAGAGCAGCATAGGCTGGTCAACTACGAGTCAACTATTTTTAATTACTTTGACAATAAAATTATTATTTCGGAGCAAGACCGGGAATTGATCCGGCATCCTGATAAAAGTAAGATCGTAGTTATTTCCAATGGCGTAGACATGGATTATTTTAAAGCCATTAATCTTCGCAAAGAATACGATATTATATTTAACGGAAACATGAACTACCCGCCCAACATTGAAAGTGCAGAGTATCTTGTAAGTGAAATTCTGCCTGTTGTTGTGAAAAAATATCCGCGAATAAAGGTTTTGATCTCAGGCGCCAACCCTTCCCCTAAAGTAAAGGCTCTTGCTTCGGAACATGTTACTGTAAGCGGATGGGTTCACGATATTAGGGAAAATTTTGCAAAATCTAAAATGCTGGTTGCACCCATGTTTATGAGTATTGGTTTGCAAAATAAATTACTCGAAGCAATGGCCTTGAAGATTCCATGCATCACATCTACCCTTGCCAATAATGCTTTAAAAGCGAAAAATGGTGACAGCATATTAATTGCTGATACACCCGAAGAATATGCGAATCATATTAACGATCTTATTTTTTATGAGGATAAAGGGAAAATGATTGGCTTGAATGGATATTATTTTGTACATGAAAATTATAGCTGGGAAAAAGAAAATCAAAAATTGGAGGAAATAATTCGTAACAAAAAATGAGCAACAGTCTTTCTATAGTATTTATGGGTACGCCGGAGTTTGCTGTCGCAAGCCTTGATGCCTTAGTGAATAGCAGGCATAAAGTACTTGCTGTTGTTACAGCACCTGACCGTCCTACCGGTAGAGGATTAAAATTGCAGCAATCAGCTGTAAAGGAATATGCTTTGCAACATAATCTGGACGTATTGCAGCCTGAGAACTTAAAGGATGAAAAATCTATTAATAAGTTAATGGAGGTACTTATGCACGCTGACCTTGCAGTAGTAGTCGCTTTTCGTATGCTGCCGAAGGCAGTTTGGGCTTTACCAAGGCTAACAACAATTAATCTTCATGCGTCTCTATTGCCTCAGTATAGGGGTGCTGCCCCAATTAATTGGGCAATAATAAATGGAGAAAAAGAAACAGGTATTACAACTTTCTTTATTAATCAAGAAATTGATAAGGGTGATATTTTATTACAAGAGAAAGTTTCTATTTCTGAAGATGATGATGCAGGTACTATATATAAGGAGCTAATGGAAAAAGGAGCTGCGTTATTAATTAAAACGGTTGATTCTATTGCAGATGAAACAATAAGACCTATTAATCAGGAAAGCATTCCGGCAGATTTATTATACCCCGCCCCAAAAATATTTAAAGCAGATTGTAAGATTGACTGGAACAAGCCAGCTAAAGATGTCCGTAACTTTATAAGAGGCTTAAGCCCTTATCCGGCAGCATGGACAGAGATAGTAAATGAGGAAGGTAAGAAACTGGTTATGAAAATATTTGCTTCCGAAGTTAAACCGGATATTGTTTTATCTCCCGGGCAAATGCTTATTAAGGACAGTATACATATATATATAGGATGCAAAGATGTTGCCGTAGAAATAACAAAACTGCAATTAGAAGGCCGAAAAACCATGGCTGTGGCTGATTTTCTGCGAGGATTTAAGTTGGAAGAGGAAGGGTATAGCATTAAAATGTGAGTGAAATAAGCCTGAAAAAACCTTATTAAACGCCCTTTTTGGGGTGAGTTATTAACAAAACACCCCATTTATCAACAATTTTGGGGTAATTTAGCTTGGAAACGTGCTTGTGTATTGAGATATTATAATATATTTGCGTCAGTATTAACCAATAAAATTTATACAAAATGAACAAAGCAGAATTAATCGATGCCATTTCTGGTGAGGCGAAAATCACCAAAGCTGATGCTGCACGTGCAGTTGATGGATTTATTTCTTCAGCAACCAAAGCTCTCAAGAAAGGCGACAGAATCGCTCTTGTAGGTTTCGGTTCCTTCTCAGTAGCAAAAAGAGCTGCCCGTAATGGACGCAATCCACAAACCGGAAAAGCTATCAAGATTGCTGCTAAGAAAGTAGTAAAATTCAAAGCTGGCGCTGAGCTAGCATCTAAAGTAAAGTAATTTACTTTTTTTGAAAAAATAAAAGAGTCCTTCTTCGGAGGGACTTTTTTATTTTTGTACCTTTAATAAAATGATATGAGTAAAAAAATAGCTCCGGCATTCGATCCCGATGCACCTGCAGCGGTGGGCTCCCTCTTTGGTTTGCCATATACAGTTGATAATGCGAAAGTGATTGCGCTCCCCATTCCCTGGGATGCTACCGTATCATATAAGTCAGGCGCATCAAAAGGCCCTAAAGCTATTCTGGATGCTTCCTGTCAAGTAGATCTATTTGATGAAACGATTGTTGATGCCTGGAAAATTGGCATTGCCATGGATGCTTTTCCCAACGATTTTGAAAAAATGAATTCTGTACTTCGCAAAAAAGTGGAGATTTATTTAGATGCCTTTGTAGCCGGAAAAGCAGATACGAAAGCAATGAAAGATATAAAAGATGAAGTGAATAAAAAATGCGATGAACTGAGAAAGTGGATAAAAGGACGCTCGCTTAATTTCTTAAAAAAGAATAAAATTGTAGCCTTGATAGGAGGGGACCACAGTACACCGCTTGGTTTGATGGAAGCGGTATCTGAACGTTGCAATTCTTTCGGTATATTACATATTGATGCACATTGTGATTTGCGAAATGCGTATGAAGGGTTTGCTTTTTCACATGCATCCATAATGTTTAATGCGCTTAAAATAAAAAATATGGATAGGCTTGTACAGGTTGGTATCCGTGATTTTTCGGAAGGAGAGAAAAAAATAATTGATGATTCCAAAGGAAGGGTTCGTTTGTTTTCCGATAAATCAATGAAGGAAAAAATGTATACCGGCAGCACTTGGAAACAAATTGTAAAAAATATTATAGGACAGCTTCCCAAAAACATATACCTCAGTTTTGATATAGATGGATTAGACCCTAAACTATGCCCCAATACAGGTACCCCCGTGCCCGGAGGCCTGGAGTTTCAACAAGCAATATATCTTATTGAGCAAGTAGTAGAATCGGGCCGAAAGATTATTTCATTTGATATTAATGAAGTAGCTCCCGGTAAAGATGAATGGGATGCTAATGTGGGTGCAAGGTTGCTTTATAAAATTTCAAACCTGGCGGCTTTGTCGCAAGCTTAAACAAATCTATTTTAAAATCTGTGTTGTAAAGAAATGCCTGAAGCTATACAGGAATAGAAGAATTGAAATTGTTACATCGGTAAATAAAATAATACGGATATGTTTTTGCAGGGAGGCGGTTGTTATTAACACACTCGTTGCAAGTCTGAGCAGAATAGTAATAACCAAAAAAGATAGTAAGAGCAATGAACTATCATTCCACTGCCGGGCTTTATCAAAATGAAACATCAACGCCTCATGAATACCCCTGGTTAGGCCGCAACCAATGCAGGGATGCCCCGTTGCCTGCAATATCTGGCATTTAAGGGCATAATCGCCAAACAAGGGATAGATACCGAAATAAATAATAATTGCCGCTAAGGTAGCGGCAATTATTTTATTGAACAGCAGGTAGCTGCTTTGCATTATTTCTTGTTAAGAGAATCTTTGATGTCGTTCCCGATCTTTTCAAGAGCAGAGCCAACTTCTTTTAATTGTTGCATTCTCCAATATCCGATACCAATGGATCCAAGCGATATAACAAGCCCGATAATAGCCATCATTTTAGATGCTTTTGCGCTATTGGCCATAACTAATGCAATAACACTAAGGATAGTGGCAATGATACCTGAGTACATAGCATAAGCGCCTAAACAAGGTATGAATGACAATAGAATGCTAAGTCCGCCGAATACGACTGAAATAATACCCATTGCTTTCCATCCTCCTGAAGGAGCAGGTGCTGGAGTTGCTGATTGTGTTGTGTTTTCCATAGTGTGTAGTTTTGAGTTTTTATTTAAAATAAAATTTAATTAATTGTCAAATGTAACATAGTTTTATTTACTTCAAAGAAATTATATGTTAACTTTTTCATCCGGTAGCGTGGTAACATTTTTTAGAAAATTAATGCAGGGTTTATAAAATCTTAAAAAAACTCCCTGAATATATTCCTAAGAATAGTATTTTTACATGGTAAAATTCCATATATAAAATGAAAAAAAAGTACCTGTTCTCATTTAGTCTTATTTTCTTCTTTTTCGGTTTTAGTTATAGTCAGGCTTGGTACCCTGTAAGTACAGGTATTACAGGCGATTATGGTATATCAACGGAATGTGTTTATAATGGAGAACTATACGCCGGAGGATGGTTTTACATGGCAGGTAATGTTCCGGCAAATAACATAGCCCGATACAATGGCTGGGCATGGGATAGTGTTGGTTCAGGGCTTACAGGAGGTATAAATAATGTAGATGCTATGTGTGTTTACAATGGAAAATTATATGTTGCCGGGGGATTTTTTGCCGCCGAAGGCTTGGCTGCAAATAATATTGCTGCGTGGGACGGTAGCCTGTGGGATACTGTCGGTAGTGGATTATCATGGTGCAGTGGTGGCCTGGCTTGGGCTGATGCAATGGCGGTTTATAAAGGTAAGCTTTATGTTGCAGGGGCATTTTGCCATGCCGGAGGTATAAAAGCAGATAATATTGCTTGTTGGGACGGCAGCAAATGGGATTCCGTTTCTTCAGGTATAAATGATAGTGTTTATGCCCTTGCCGTATACAATGGAAACCTTTATGCCGGCGGACAATTTACCCGCGCCGGAAGCCAGGCAGTGAACAATATTGCCTGTTGGAACGGTACAGCGTGGAGTTCGGTTGGCACAGGGACAAATGCACCTGTACTTGCATTAACGCAATACAGTGGTTCTTTGTATGCCGGCGGGCAATTTACTTTGGCAGGTGGTAATTCAGTACATTTTGTTGCCAGTTGGAACGGTACAGCTTGGGCGGCGGCAGGTGCAGGTGTCACCGGCACCATAGGAGTGGAAGCTTTTTGTGTTTTTAACGGGATGTTATATACTGGCGGACTTTTTAATAAATCGGGTAGCCTTGTAGTAAATAATATTGCTACATGGAATGGCACAATATGGGATACAGTAAGCACAGAAGGCATTAATAGCACAGTAGACGCATTAGCTGTTCTCGATTCGGCTATATATGCCGGTGGAGAGTTTACTCACGCAGGCAAAGTGGCTGCTTCTGATATTGCTGCCTGGGGCAGCGTTAGCCTTGGAGTAAATGGGATAACTGCTAAGGCTAGCGGTATAAAGATTTACCCCAATCCGAATAACGGGCAATTTACAATATCCGCTTCAGGCGGATCAGTGGTCAGTGGACCATTATCAATTGAGGTATATGACATGTTTGGCGAAAAAGTGTACTCACAATCTATCATTTATAGTCCATCGTTCATAGTTGATATAAAAAACCGGCCCTCAGGAATATATTTATACCGTCTGATAGATGAATCCGGAAGCATTGTAAATCAAGGGAAAATAATAATCCGGTAAAATACTTTTTAACGCACCCAACGTATGGAAAAATTAAACTGTATAAGTATACAAGAACCGATATATATATTATCCTATTCTAACCAGTGGCTCAAAAAAATACGTAACTTCGTAGTGCAATATAATAACGTACCCCCATACCAAGTTTTAAGTAATGTGCAACGTAGTAATGTTAAAAACAAAAAATCATCGCGATGAAAAAAATTACGCTGGTACTTGTAGTATGTGTTTCCTTTTTTAAAGGATATTCCCAGTGCAATGATTGCCATCAGGGAATTAATTATTCCAATGAGCACAGCCGATTAACTCCTGATAGTTCCGGAGGATTGGCTAAATCATACATCCTTCAAAATGTTTGCGGATTAAATTGGACTCAGTCCTCTGTGCTGGTTGAAACGAGAAGTGAGCCTTACCACTTTAATACCAATGGTACCGGTTTGCCTGCAACTATTCCCATTACCTTTGATTCTTGTTCCGTAGATTCAGTAATAAAAGCCTTTTTGTATTTCAATGGTTCTTATCAAACACCGTATGCCGCTAATCCGGCCTCCGTTTCTATCACTAATCCGGTAGCGCTGGTTTATACCTATTCTGTAGATTCCATTGGCACAGCCGCCCCAAAATGCTGGAGTGAATTAGGAACAGTTGCCTACCGTGCCGATGTTACCAATTGCATTCACGGAGGAGGAAATTATGTGATTGATCCTACAGGTACCGGAATTACTTCCTGGGCCGTTGATGGAATGACGCTATTAATAATATATAAAGATAAAAGTGCCACGTATAGTGGAAGTATTGTTTTATATGATGGGCTTTATACTTGTAGCGGAGGCGCTAAATCTCAAACATTTACTGGATTTAATGTATGCAATGCAACACCTACCGGGCAGGCTTTTAGTATTCTTGCCGATATGCAAAGTAATGCATGTAGCGGAGTCAATGTCGAAACGTATAATGGTTCAACCGCTACATTCCCAAATTTATTTTATAATTTTTGTACACTTACAACTCCTTTAGCAGCAGCCCAAACCAGTACAACATATTCTGTGTATACAAACAATATTGGCTGCGATTGCTATTCATGGGTTATTGCGGGCTTATATTGGCAAAACACC
>Ga0206873_1170_pt2 | contig 18123 bp, 21 predicted proteins | sample Alteio_BWOrgCont_11_FD_152631 | JGI IMG/M metagenome (GOLD analysis project Ga0206873, IMG submission 152631) | Enriched cells from forest soil in Barre Woods Harvard Forest LTER site, Petersham, Massachusetts, United States -... | ecosystem: Environmental > Terrestrial > Soil > Temperate forest >...
CTTACAACCCACTCGTCCAATTCAACCTATCACTCGCAGGGAATTGCCAGGGGGCTCCGTTGTTTTCAATATTGTTGAGCATCATGGCAAGTTCTTGCGGCGCTGCTGATTGTTCCATTACAAGGAATCGGCGTATATCAACAATAATAGAAAGCGGGTCAATATCTACAGGACATTCCTGAACACAGGCATTGCAGGAAGTGCATGCCCACACTTCTTCCGGAAGTATATAATTGTTGAGAAGTGATTTTCCGTCATCTACAAACTTTCCGTTTTTGGCAATGTTCTTTCCAACCTCTTGCAGGCGGTCCCTCGTGTCCATCATAATTTTACGTGGAGATAAAAGCTTGCCGGTCTGGTTTGCCGGGCAGCTTGAAGTACATCGTCCGCATTCGGTGCAAGAATATGCATCCATTAATTGTTTCCAACTCAAATCAAAAACATCTTTGGCTCCGAAACGCTCAGGTGGTGCAGGAGTGCCGGCATCTTTAGGAGCAGATTCAGGATTGAGCATCAAATGAATTTCTTTGGTGACCGATGCCAGGTTTGTGAATTCTCCTTTAGGTTTTAAGTTGGAATAATAAACATTCGGGAAGGCAAGTATGATGTGAAAATGCTTAGAGTATGGCACATAATTGAGAAAGGCTAATATACCAATGATGTGGAACCACCAGCAAAAATGCTCGATAAACTCCAGCGTAGGAAGAGATGTACTTGCCAAAAGGGGAGTAAGCATATTACTAAGAGCAAAGCCCGAATATTGAGGATTGGTAGCTCTTTGAATGAGTGTGTCAGATGTATCTAAAAAGAAAAAAGCGGTCATCAATAATATTTCGGTAATGAGAATGATATTAGCATCGGACCTTGGCCATGCTGTCATTTCTCTGGACCAGAAACGTTTTAACCGGGCTACATTTCTACGGAGTAAAAAAGTAACACAGGCAACTACTACGCCAACAGCCAAATATTCAAATGCGGAAATTAAAAAAGTGTAGAATGATCCGAGGAAAGAAAATATGCGGTGTTGGCCTGTTACTCCATCAATAAGTATTTCCAGCACTTCAAGATTGATAATAATAAAGCCGGCATAAATAAGTATGTGCATTATTCCCGCTAATGGGCGCTTCACCATTTTACTCTGCCCTATAGCAACCAGTAACATAGTTTTCCAGCGGCCCGAGGGGTTATCTTTAATTTCCAACGGTCTGCCGAGATGTATGTTTTTACTTATCCGGTTTACCGCCCGCCAAAAGCAAACAATAGCAACACCGAGAACGATTATGAATATGATCTGTGAAATCATTCGAGTTAAAAGTTCGTAAAGTTCATCAAGTTTGTAAAGTTATTTGTTTTCATCTTTATGAACTTTTTCCTTTATAAACTTTATGAACTGGTTTAGTCTTTTTTACCAAAAACAGAGAAGTGAACATAGCGTTTAGGATGCGCTTTGAAATCTATCATTAGCTTATCCAAGTCATCTGATGCCCTTGCAAGCCTATTATATAAAGCGGTGTCACTGGCAAGCTTGCCCATATTACCCTGTCCCCTATTTATCTTGCCCATAATTTGAGAAGCATAGTATAAAGCACTATCGGCGTTTTGAAGTGTCCTGTGAATATTTGCTTTGGCGATGGTGTCGCTAATATTAGCAAAATTGGTGATGATTTTGCTAAGGTTCTTGCTATTGCTGGCAAGTGTAGTCGAAATTTGATCAACCTTATCTAAAATGGAAGATATATGCGTTTTTTCACTGCCCATTAATTGATCAACACTAACGGATGTGTTTTCTATATGCCCTAAAGACACGCGAATGCTTTTAATACTTTGGGTGAGGTTGTCGCGAGTGTCTTTATTGAAAATTCCATCTATAATACCAATAGTAGTATCTAAAGAGGAAATAAGACTTTCCACTTTTCTTTTCAAAGGCAGCACTTGCTTATCCACCGTTTCTTTAATACTTTCTTCCACGGTAGATGAAAGCGTATCGCCATCTTTTATCAAATCGGCGGCTGTACCTAAATCGAGTTCAATAGCTTTAGAGCCGAGAAAATCGGAACTGAAAATTTTGGCAACGGAATTTTTTGGAATTTTTACATCCGTATTGGTGATCTGCATGGTCACTACTATCTTACCGGATGTATTGGGTTCTATCTCGATCTTTTTTATCTGTCCCACATGAAAGCCATTCACCACAATCGGGTTAGATGGAACAACACCCTGCACATCATTATAAACAGCATATATTACTTTGGTATGGGTAAACAGGTTTATCCCCTTCAAAAAGTTGAGCCCGAATATGAGCATACCGAGGGCAACTATAACTATTATTCCTGTTTTAACTTCTTTCTTTAATGCCACAATTTTTATATATGAATGACAAAGGTAAGGATTATACAATAATTGGGGCTATTTGCTTACTCTTTCCATTCTATTTGCCTACGTTTTGTAGTTTTTTTGACCGTTGATTTCATAAATACATATCTTTACCATTCAATAAATATTTTAATTAAATAAACCATGGAAAAAGTAGTAGAAAAGAAAAAGGACGAAACAAAAGAGGCTAACAAAGAAAAACTGAAAGCACTCCAACTCACTCTGGATAAGATTGAGAAGACCTACGGAAAAGGCACCGTAATGAAGATGGGCGATGCCCCGATAGAAATTCAGGAAGTGATACCAACAGGTTCATTAACGCTTGATATTGCACTTGGCATTGGAGGATTACCCAAAGGCAGGGTAATAGAAATATATGGCCCTGAATCTTCCGGGAAAACCACGCTTGCCATACACGCTATTGCCAACGCACAAAAAGCAGGCGGTATTGCTGCCATTGTAGATGCCGAACATGCCTTTGATATGAATTACGCACAGAAATTAGGTGTGGATATCTCCAGCCTTTTAATTTCTCAACCCGATAACGGCGAACAAGGATTGGAAATTGTAGATAACCTGATTCGTTCCGGTGCGATAGATATTATTGTAATTGACTCCGTAGCTGCACTTACCCCCCGCAGTGAAATAGAAGGAGAAATGGGAGATTCCGTAATGGGCTTACAAGCGAGACTTATGTCACAGGCATTGCGTAAGCTTACCGGCACTATCAGCAAAACAAAATGCTGCTGTATCTTCATTAACCAATTAAGAGAAAAAATTGGTGTTATGTTCGGCAACCCCGAAACTACCACCGGCGGAAATGCACTTAAATTCTACTCTTCCATTCGTCTTGATATACGCAGGATAGGACAATTGAAAGAAGCAGAAGCAGTAGTTGGTAACCGCACCCGCGTAAAAGTAGTTAAGAACAAAATGGCTCCTCCATTCGGTGTGGCTGAGTTCGACATTATGTATGGTGAAGGCATTTCCAAAGTAGGAGAAATAATAGACATAGGGGTTGAAAAGAACATCATTAAAAAGAGCGGCTCCTGGTTCAGTTATGGCGAAACCCGACTAGGACAAGGAAGGGATGCCGTGAAACAAATTTTCCTCGACAATCCTGAACTGGCGGAAGAAATAGAAAATAAAATAAAAGAAGCGCTGACGGTAAAAGCTGTATAATTGTAAATTGTTAATGCTTAATTGTAAATGCTCTATGATTGATCGTTCCCGATTTACAATTCACAATTTACAATTCACAATTGCTTTTTTAGCGCTTGGCTTTTTAGCCTCGTCTTGTCATAATGGTAATGTAAAATCGAATCAGCAGCTTCAGGCTGCTGATTCTCTTTCTAAGAAGCATGGCGATACTATACCGGTGCGAATAGATTATTATACCGGTGTGATTACAGCCCACCCGAATGATGCCAGTGCATATTGGAACCGGGGTAAACTCGAAATGCTGAGTAAACGCCTTGCTCCCGCACTGAGTGATTTGACAAAGGCAGTATTGCTGGACAGTACAAAATCGGGCTATTATTACAGCCTCGCCGATATTGAGTTTTTGACAGGCCATACGCACGAAGCCAGAGATGCTTTTGTTACTTCTATCCGGTTAGATCCAAAAAATACCGATGCCATACTGAAGCTGGCAGAGCTTTACATGTATGTGGAAAAATATACGGAGTCTATCGGGCTCATTAACCAGGCACTTAAGGTTAATCCCTATATAGCGCGCGGATATTTTTTGAAGGGCATGATTTACATACAAACTAAGGACACTAATAAGGCCATTTCAAGCATGCAGACGGCCGTAGAGCAGGACCCCAATTATTATGACGCATTTATAGAGCTGGGTTTGTTATTTGCAAACAGAGGAAATCCTATCGCTCTTTCCTATTATGATAATGCCCAAAAAGTGGAGCCTCAAAATCCGGAATCATATTACGATAAGGGAATGTTTTACCAGTTTGGCGGAGACTATGACAATGCCATAAAAGCATACCAGGAACTACTATTGGTTGACTCCACCTATAAAGACGCCTATTATAATTTAGGGGTTATTTATGATGAACAGAAAACGGATTATACAACATCGCTCACCAATTTCAATAAAGCCATTCAATACGATACTACTTATTTTATGGCTTATTATGGAAAGGCCAATTGTTATGAAATGATGAAGCAGTATGATAAGGCGATGGTATACTATGCCCATGCTTATCGCATCAATCCAAAATTTAAAGAAGCCGAAGAAGCTTACCAACGGGTGAAATCAAAAACACACTAACAGAAAGAATATGAAAATACTTTGCATCGGAAGAAATTACTCCGACCATATCAAGGAAATGAAAGCGGAAAACCTGGGCAGTCCTGTATTCTTCATGAAAGGAGAGAATGCGTTGGTAAGGAATAATGACCCGTTTTTTTATCCCGATTTTTCAAAAGAGATCCACCACGAAGTGGAAATCGTGTTGAAAGTAAGCAAAAATGGAAAAAATATTGAGAAGAAATTTGCGCATAAATATTTTGAGGAAATAACGGTTGGCATTGATTTCACCGCCCGCGATTTACAGGCTCATTGTAAAAAAAACGGACTCCCTTGGGAAATAGCTAAAGCCTTTGATTACTCTGCTCCCATAGGCAAATTTTTACCTAAAACAGATTTTGTGGATGTATACACTATCCCCTTTCATCTCGATATAAATGGCCAGACTATACAGCAAGGAAATACCCGTGACTTGCTTTTTAAATTCGATACGGTGATAGAGTATATCTCCAAGTTCGTTACACTTAAAATGGGCGATTTGATTTTTACAGGAACACCTGTAGGTGTGGGTCCCGTATCTGTAGGAGATAAATTAGAGGCTTACATAGGCCATGACAAACTATTGGAATGCAACGTGCGATGAAAAAGATACTCATACTGGGCGCCGGACGCTCTGCATCATCTTTAATAGAATACCTGTTAAAGGTTTCAGCGACTAATAACTATGAGGTTACTGTTGCTGATACTATATTAGCATCTGCCGAACAGAAAACAAAAAAGAATCCTCATGCCCGCCCTATTTTATTGGATATAACGGACGAAGCAAAAACCCATGCTGAAATTGACCGATCAGATCTGGTTATTTCAATGCTGCCTGCTTTCATGCACCCGACTATAGCAAAGCAATGCGTACTGCTTAAAAAGCATTTGGTGACTGCTTCATACGTTTCTCAGGAGATGAAAGATCTGGATGAAGAGGCCAAAAAAGCAGGAATTATTTTAATGAATGAATCCGGATTGGACCCGGGCATTGACCACGCCTCCGCCATGAAAATAATTGATGATATAAAATCCCAAGGCGGAAAACTAACCGTATTTAAATCATATACCGGGGGATTAATTGCACCAGAATCGGACGATAACCCTTGGGGATATAAGTTTACCTGGGCTCCTCGTAATGTAATATTGGCGGGACAGGGAACAGCAAAGTATTTGGAGAATGGCAAACTTGCTTTTATACCTTACACCAAACTATTTACCCGGACAGAAAAAATACAAGTTGAGGGATTGGGAGATTTTGAAGGCTATGCCAATCGTGATTCTTTGAGCTATCGCTCTGTTTACGGAATTGAAGATGTGCAAACTATTTTACGCGGAACATTGCGCAAAGAAGGCTATTGCGAAGCTTGGAATGTATTTGTACAATTAGGCATGACGGATGACTCTTACACTATTCCCAATTCCGAAAAACTAAGCAACAGGGAATTTTTAGAATTGTTTTTACCCTCAGAAGGAGAAGATACCCAAACCCGGCTTTTAGATTATTTGGCTCATGATTTGAATGATGAGATCATGTACAAATTAGAATGGCTGGGATTGTTTAATGATACAAAATTGCAACTTAAAAATGCCACGCCTGCCTTGTTCTTACAAACCCTTTTAGAAGATAAATGGAAACTGAAAGAGGGAGATATTGACATGATTGTTATGCAGCACCAGTTTGAATATGAGTTAAAAGGTGAAACACATACTCTGCAATCCTCCTTAGTTGTAAAAGGAGATGATGCCATACACACCGCTATGGCTAAGACTGTGGGGCTGCCGGTCGGGATAATTACCAAACTTATTTTAGAAGGGAAAATAAAACTCACCGGAGTTCAAACTCCTACGGTAAAAGAAATATACCTGCCTCTACTAAGCGAATTGGAAGGCTTGGGAATTAGGTTTGAGGAGAAGGAAAACTAAAAGAGACTTCTTTAAAATGAAAATTTACGAATATCTTTTTTATCGTATATATATGCAAATGCAAAAAACACTTGATAAAAGAGGAAGTGCAAGTGCTAGTAGCTTAATGTATAGCGCTCCCCTTATCTTAAACATATTAACCCTAAATCTTTTTATACATAAATATATAGATGTAATACCTATGCTTCTTAATTCCAAAATTAGTGCTGTTATTTTTACAGCAATTATAATGGTCTTAAACCGTTTTTATTTTTTAAGAAATGAAAAATTCCTAGCAATAGAAGAAAGATATAAGGATGAAACAAAAACACATAGAATTATTGGTGAATTAGGTACTATAATTTATTATATCGCATCTTTTATTTTGTTTGGAATTATGGCTTTTCACCAAAATAGGGTTAGTGGTATTGTTCCATAAATATCTCGTACCCGCGAAGATGTTCTTTGTGGGTAAATAAACTTTAAGCTGTGCTTAATTCCTTTTCAATTGCCACGACCTTTAGGTCGTGGATAAATAACCCCATACTTTTGGCTTTAGCCTAAAACAATAGTATTGGGCTAAAGCCCAAATTCCTTTAGCATTCTAATCCCCGACTTAAAAGTCAGGGCTACTGAAAAACAACAACCTTTTTCACTCTATAGTCATTGACTTATCCCAAAAGCACTTTTCAATTCATTATATTGACCCTCAAAATGAGAATTTTGCTTTTTCCGGATTCTCATTTATAACAAACAGAAATACAGAAATTTAACCCCTAAAAAGACGATTTGTAATCCGTGAAAATTCGTCTCATTTTGAAATGTTAAAATTACAGAGAAGTAGTCACCCTGAACTCGTTTCAGGGTCGCAAACAAACAGGCGTTAATATGAGATGTTGATCTTGCCTTAGGCGAGACAGCATGACGGAAACAAGTCATTGACTTTTCAGAAAACCACTTTTTCATGCTCTATCTTTGAATCATGAAAAACAAGATGGCATTTCAGCAAGCAATTTTAGGCCCCCTTTTTGCTCTTTTTTATTGTTATTTACTGTATTTAACAATAGATTTTCACGCAACAGGTTCATTATCAATCACTATTAATAACATAAATCATCGTTTTTTACTGTTATTTTACTGTATTTCCGCTGTTATTTTATTGTTATTTCATTGTTATTTCTTGGGCCATTTTCGGAGCATTAAATACACCAAAACCACTATTCTGAGAGCCAAAATAGGGGACTTGGGTAACTTTATATGCCCGAAAAGCGTTCAAACCTACAGAGTGAAAGAAATATACGAACTTTTTAAACGAAATAGGAACCTCAGGGACATGAAATTTCTCTTCTTTATTTTCAGTCTCACATGTCTTGTTTGTACCCCATTCTCATCTTCTGCTCAAAGAGCCCCCAGAACTCCTCCCCAAAGACCGACGGATGGAATTATTTGGGATGCCAACACAAAACTTAACTGGGATGATTTTCAGGGTAGGCCCTTAACCATTAGTAAAGATGTTGCTGTACCTATTATAAATTTAGCCTATAAATATAATCCGGTAGGCGATTCTATCATTATCACTGTTCAGGCAGTTTTTCATAAAAAAAAGTCCTGGCAAAAGAAAAAGGAAGCAAATCTGTATCTGCTTAGCCATGAGCAGGGGCACTTCGACCTATATGAAATTTATGCCCGGAAGATCCGTAAAGAGTTGTTAAAGCATGATAAGTATAAGCGGAAAAACGCAGGGACCTATATTGATAAAACGGTTGCTTACTATACCAATATGTTAATGAAAGAACAGGATCTTTACGATAATGAAACGAAACATTCACTCGATAAAACCATGCAGCAAGAGTGGTTACAAAAAATTAGCGATGAATTAAGCGCATTAGATGCCTATAGTAATCCGGTGGTTAAAAGGCCTTATAAATAAAGGAAAAATGCCTACATTTGCGTAAAATAAAATTCAAATGAGTTCCATAGTAATAGCCAAATTAAATAACCAGAAAGATGCTGATTTTCTTCTTCAGGTTATTAAACGGGTTCAGGGAAAAGCCAAGATCCTGAAAGGAAAAACGTTGGAAGATTTTTATTTTGCACAATTGATTGATGAAGGAATGAAATCGGAGACTGTTCCACTTTCAAAAGTTCGTGCAAAGCTTCGTAAATGAAGATTATTGTAAAAGGAACATTTGACCGCGATATTGATAAAGCACATAGCCATGAATTGCGCCTTGCGCTTGATACTAAGATCACACAAATAGAACGGGCAAAAACTATTTCACAAGTTACAGGAATAAAGCTACTTGAAGGTTATTCTCATCACTATAGAATAGTAGTAAAGTCTACTAATCATTCTTACCGTATAGGAGCGATTGTGCGTAATCAAACAATTTGGTTAGTGAGATTCTTGCCAAGAAGAATTATTTATAAATCCTTTCCTTAGCAGATAATTTATTTAGCCATTCCTGCCTCTTGCAGCTTATTGGCCAATTGTCCGCAGGCAGCATCAATATCTTTCCCGCGGCTGCGGCGGGTATTTACAATTATTCCCCGGCTGCGCAACAGCTTTACAAAAGAGCCTAACCGCTCCGGACTGGTCTGTTGGAACTCGCCTTTGTCAATGGGGTTATACTCTATCAGGTTCACTTTACAAGGCACTATTTTGCAGAACTCAGCCAGCTTATAAGCATCGCCCATAGTGTCGTTGAAGTCTTTGAAAACAATGTACTCGTAAGTGACTTTTGTTTGTGTTTTGCTATAAAAATACTTTAATGCTGATGCTACATCTTCCAATTTATTGGTGTCGTTGATGGGCATTATCTTGCTCCTTTTCTCATCGGTAGCGGCATGTAACGATAGTGCTAAATTGAACCGCACATTATCATCGCCCAGCTTTTTGATCATTTTGGCAACACCGGCTGTGGAGACTGTAATACGTTGTGCGGCAAAGTTCAATCCCTCGGGAGAAGTGATCTTATTGATCGCTTCCATTACGTTATTGTAGTTCAGCAGGGGTTCTCCCATGCCCATAAAAACAATATTGGTAAGGGGGGTATTATATTTTTCCAGTGTTTGTTTTTGTATGTAAACAACCTCATCATATATCTCATCGGGACCTAAATTGCGTTCACGCTTCATACGTCCGGTAGCACAGAATTTGCATTCCAGGCTGCAACCTACTTGTGAGGAGATACAGGCAGTCATGCGCTTTTCAGCAGGAATTAAAACCCCTTCCACTCTTTTGTCGTCATGCAAGTGGAAAGCATTTTTTATGGTGCCGTCGGTACTTATTTGAGATATTACATTGGCAAACCGGTTAATTGCAAAATCATTCTTCAGGGCCTCACGGGTAGCCTTCGGCAGATTGGTCATATCGTCAAACGACAGCGCCGACTTTTGCCAAAGCCATTCATATACCTGTTTAGCACGGAAAGAGGGTTCCCCCTTTTCCTTGAACCAGGCGGTAATGTCATTCAGTTTAAGATGACGGATATTTTCCGGAGCTGTTGTTCCCGATTGTGCCATAGCTGCAAAGGTAGGCTATTATTTACTTGGAGCAAAAGGCTGTGCCTCCGCTTTTAATAACACTTCGGCAATAAGAAGGTCCTTGGGACTGGTGATCTTAATGTTCTCCGGGTTGCCGTCAACCAAGCGTATCTGCTCTCCCATGGCTTCCACCACCATAGCATCATCGGTGAATGTGTAATGATATTCCTGTTGATACGCTTTCTTAATAACATCGGAACGGAAACATTGAGGCGTTTGGGTGGCACAATACCGGGAACGGTCAACCGCAATGGTGCGGGTTGATTCTATCTTGCGTATAGAGTCATTAATAGGTACGGCAGGAACAGCATTTCCGTACATTTCAGCAGCTTTGTATGTCGCCAGAATGGTTTTGTTGGCTACGAGTGGGCGCACTGCATCATGAATGGCTACAACGCCTTCTTCAGTTACCAGTTCCAATCCGTTTTTAACGGAATGAAAGCGGCTCTCGCCATTATAAGCAATCCGTACCGGTTTGTGAAACATGTATTCCGCACACAAGCCTTCCCATAGTTTTAAATATTCCTGTGGAAGGACTAAAATGATCTCAATATTCGGGTCTGTATCGAGAAATTTGTTGATACTGTGTAATAAAACAGGCTTGCCGTCTAACTTCAAAAATTGCTTGGGAACAGAGCTATTCATCCTCATTCCTTTGCCACCTGCCATTATTAAGGCATATCTTTTATTACCGATTTCGGGCATCTTGCTGTTTACTCAATTATAGGATGAGCATGGCATCGCCATACGAGAAGAATTTGTATTTGGCTTTTATGGCTTCTTTATAAGCTTTCATGATCAAATCATATCCTCCGAAGGCGCAAACCATAATGAGCAAACTTGAGCCGGGAACATGGAAGTTCGTTATCATACTGTTGGCAATGCGGAAATCGTAAGGGGGATAAATAAACTTATTCGTCCAGCCGTCAAAAGGTTTCAGCAAGCCGTCTGTGGAAACCGATGTTTCAATGGAACGCATGGAGGTTGTACCTACAGCACATATTTTTCGTTTGTCGAGTTTGGCTTTATTAACAATATCGGCAGCCTTTTGAGTGATAACCATTTGTTCCGAATCCATTTTATGCTTGCTCAGATCTTCCACCTCAATGGTGCGGAAAGTGCCTAATCCAACATGCAGTGTTACATTGGCAAATTCAATTCCCTTTAATTCCATCCTTTTCATCAGCTCTTTGCTAAAGTGAAGTCCGGCGGTGGGAGCAGCTACAGCCCCTTCATTAGAAGCATAAACGGTTTGATAGCGTTCTTTATCGGTATCCTTCACTTCTCTTTTAATGTACTTTGGCAGGGGTGTTTCGCCTAAGGTGTAGACTATATTTTTAAATTCCTCATAGGTGCCATCAAAAAGGAAACGCAGGGTTCTTCCCCTGGAAGTAGTATTATCTATTACCTCAGCTACTAATTCTTCATTATCCCCGAAATAAAGCTTATTACCAATACGGATTTTACGGGCAGGGTCAACCAGCACATCCCACAAAAAGCTTTCCCTGTTCAGTTCCCTAAGCAGGAACACCTCTATCTTGGCGCCGGTTTTTTCCTTTTTGCCGAACAACCGTGCCGGAAATACCTTGGTATCATTAAGGATAAATACGTCGTGGGCGCTGAAATAACTTAAAACATCTTTAAAAACCTTATGTTCTATCTTACCTGTTTTGCGGTGAACCACCATCAGGCGGGCTTCATCGCGGGTTGGGCTGGGGTATTCTGCTATTAATTCTTTAGGAAATGCGAAGTTAAATTCTGATAATTTCATGTGTTATTTATATGTTACCTTTTTGTAAAGGGGTGCAAATATAATGCCTCAAGTGCCGTTTGTCAATAAAAATCTTTGATAATGACCATAAACCGCATCTAATCTACCTATTATCTTTTTTATTTGGGGGCGGCACCCGATTCTATACAGGCATATAGACGCTTATAAAGCATAAAACCTTCAATCTCCTCTTTTCTATAGTTACCTATCTTTATCCACCGACAAAATTCCGCCACCTACCGACTTTTGACTTTCTTGTACCTAATACAGCTAACACTCTCCCTGCAGGCGATATAGTTTTGCATCATAAAATTTAAAATTATGGAATCAGAAAAAATTCAACAAACAGATTATTCTCAAAAAAATTATAATCGCGGAGGCAGGGCTTTCGGCGGTTTAATAATTGTAGCCCTCGGTGTATTATGGTTAATTCATCGAATGCATCTTGTCTTTTTCCCCACATGGCTATTTACCTGGCCTATGTTTCTGGTAGCCCTTGGAATATTTATTGGCGCTAGGAAAGGATTTTATGGCGGCGGGTGGATTACGCTTATCATTATTGGAGGAGTATTTCTTATTCCCAGAATTTACTGGTATTATACCGGTTTATCTATTTCAGCATACACTTGGCCCATTGTTATTATAGCAATAGGACTATATATGATCCTGCGCCCAAAGCGTGACTTCCGAAATAGTATGTACTTTAAAGGTAAATGGGGACATCATAACTGGGCTGATAATATCCCGTATAGCGGACAAGCTACCGGACAAACTAGCGGCGATGATTACCTGGATGAAACCTCTGTATTTGGTGGGGTGAATAAAGTGGTTGTATCTAAAAATTTCAAAGGCGGAGATATTGTGAATATTTTCGGAGGATGCGATATTAACCTTACCCAAGCAGACTTTAAAGGGACCGTAACGATTGATTTTGTTCAGATTTTTGGAGGAGCTAAAATAATTGTACCTACCGACTGGCGGGTAATTATTAAAACAACATCCATTTTTGGAGGAGTGGAAGACAAAAGGCCTCCATCTCTTATTAAGGAAAATCCGGATAAAACACTTGTTATTGATGGAACTTCCATTTTTGCAGGTATAAGTATTCAATGTTATTAAAATTGCAGTATTAGAAAGCTATGAGTAACTCCCAACTATCAAGCCGTAACCTGATATTGATAAATATAGCCCTGTCGCTGGTGTTTATCGTTACTCAAGCTTTCGTACTAATATGGTTTGGTATTCTTCCAGGCAATGCAATTATAGACAGCGCTATTAGCAATGTACTGCTTGCCATTATTTGTTACTACCTCGGGAACATCCTGCGTTATTATCGACCCGGCAAAAGCAGGTTTTTTTATGTTTTTATTTGGGGCTTAGGTATCTCCGGGGTATGGCTATTGCTTATCCGTTGGATTCTTTCTTCTCTCATTCCCGATTCCGAATACATCATATTCTTGTCAAAATCACTGCCGGTGCGCTTTTTCATTGCTTTCCTAATTACAGGTTGGTTTGCCATGATAAGTTGGGTTATTTATAGTTATGAAGAACAAAGGCAAAATGAGAAACGGAAACAAGAAGCAGAAAAGCTTACCCGGGAGGCTGAATTATTCAAACTACGCAAGCAGCTTCATCCCCACTTTTTGTTTAACAGCTTGAATTCTATCAGCGCACTCACCGTTTCACGGCCTGAAGAAGCCAGAAAAATGGTACAGCAACTTGCCGATTTTCTGAGAGGGACATTAAAGAATGAAGAAGAATTGCAAGTAACGCTTGAAGAGGAATTACGCTTACTCCAACTTTATCTGGATATTGAAAAAGTCCGTTTCGGGCACCGCCTAGATACGTTGATTGAAAAAGACGAAGCATCTCTCACCTCACAAATTCCACAATTACTCTTACAACCTATAGTAGAGAATGCCATTAAATTCGGCCTTTACGATACAACCGAAAAAGTATTGATAAAACTGACAGCCAAAAGAGAAGGCCATCTGCTATCCATCTCTGTCGAAAATCCTTTTGACCCTTCTACGTCTAATACGCAAAAAGGAACAGGATTTGGCTTAAGTTCCATATCACGCAGACTGTATCTTCTTTATGGACGAAATGACTTATTAGAAACAAAAACAGAAGGCAATATATTTATCACCACCGTGAAAATTCCCCAGGCATGATTAAAACAATTATTATTGACGACGAGCCATTAGCAAGGGACCTGATAAAAGAATATCTCAAGGCCTACCCATTTATACATGTGGTGCAAGAATGTGGAGATGGCTTTGAAGGTGTAAAAGCAATATCCCAACATCAGCCCGATCTTATTTTTTTGGATGTTCAAATGCCTAAGATAAATGGCTTTGAAATGCTTGAGTTATTAAATCCCTCACCAGCCGTAATATTTACCACTGCTTTTGACGAGTATGCCATTAAAGCATTTGAAGCGCATGCTATCGATTATTTATTAAAGCCCTTTAGCAAGGAACGGTTTGATAAGGCAATACTAAAGTTGAAAGTTGAAAATGAAAAGTTGAAAAATTCTTGCACTCCTTTGCTTAACGAAGACCAGCTAACACTTTCTCCCGAACAAAACAACAGGGTAGTAGTGAAAACAGGTAATAATATCCGCATAATACCCATGCAGGAAATTCTATACTTGCAAGCAGATGATGACTATGTAAAGATTCATACAAAAGACGGTTCATTCCTGAAAAAGAAAACCATTAGTTACTATGAAAATGTAATGGATGCGTCTCAATTTGTAAGAGTACATCGCTCATATATATTGCAGGTACAGCAGGTAACACGTATTGAGCCTTATGAAAAAGACAGTCATATTGCAATACTTAAATCGGGAGAAAAAATACCCATCAGCAAAACAGGATATCCAAAACTAAAAGCAATTCTCGGACTATAAAAATTCAATCCACATGAGAGCAGTAGAAGTTTTTAAAACAAATGTTCTAAATAAAAAAACAGCCAAGGTAATTCTGGAAGAAATTGGTAAGCACCAACCGGCATACAAATGTAATTTTGATTTGGAGGATCGCGATAAAGTACTGCGGATTGAGAATGCAAGCGGAAGAGTGGATGCTGCGCTGATTTTTAATATTCTTGAAAAGAATAACCATGAAGGGGCGATTTTGGAATAGTTCAGATTATTGTTCCACATTATGTTGAGGTATGCAGGTATCTTGTTGTCTTAAACTCCGTATAAAAGAATGACCTTTACTCGAAAATCATGAATAAGTTGTTTTTAATTCTTGTCGCGGCATCCGGTTTTCTTGTTTCAACACCAGTAAAATCACAATCGGTTGATGCCTCTCTAACGCAAGCTTATTCAGCCTTTGACGATGCTACAACGTATTCCCAATATCTTTCGGCAACCAACCGGTTTAAGCAAATTGCAAAGCAAAATCCGCAATACTGGCTTGCTAATTACTATGCTGCATTAAGCATAGCCATAGTCTCTTTTCAGGAACCTAACAATGACAATAAAGACCCTATGCTGGATGAGGCAGATGCTTTTTTTAAGAAAATAGAACCCCTGGATTCAACGAATGAAGAAGTGGCAATACTTGGAGGATTATTGGCACAGGCAAGGCTTTCTGTGGCTCCTGAAAGCCGGCACAGCAAATATGGCACTATGGCAAATACCTATTTTGCGACTGCAAAAAAAATTAATCCGGATAACCCACGTATTTATTACCTGCAAGGAAATTTTCTTTTTTATATACCAAAAGTTATGGGCGGTGGCGCTGAAAAAGCTTTGCCATTGTTTCAAAAAGCAGAAGACTTATTTGCCGACGATCCTAGCTGTATGCTTAGAGATATTACCACCCCTTATTGGGGAAAAGATATTGATGAATATATGATAAAACTCTGCAAGGAGAAAATCAACGGCAAATAATAATCCCAGCTGTTATTTTCCCGCAGGCAGCGGATACTTTTTATGGTTCAGGTGAAAGGTATATCCTATGTTGGCAATATTCTCATAGGTGCCAAAATTCTGGTGGGCCCTGCCCTGATATATTTCAAGCCATGAATAACAAGCATAGTCGAGTTTATTGCAATACTCCAAATAAATATGCTTAAACAGGGTAAGCTTTAATGTAGCTTCAGTTCCCATATTCCAGCCTCCTATTTGAAACTGCAAACGATTTTGCTCCCCAAAAATCTGATTGTCAACGTGCGGAATTAAAGGTCCTACCCCCGCTTTTATTAACCCGTCGAGTACAATTTTTCCATCGTGGGTAGAGAAAATTTTAACCTTTCTAACTATGTTGAACAAGAAGAAATTAGCTCCGTTATTTAGCTGGTATCGCAAAGTACCATTATTAATATTTACAGTAGTATCAACACTTCTGCCATGCAGTGTTCCGTTTACTATTACGTTATAGCCCTGCAGTACAACATACTTAGTATGGTCAAAGTTCAACTCAATTGCCCAATTCTGCTTTTGGTCAAAGAAATACCCCAAACGATAATTGTACTGAGGTATGGTAGGTTGTGCCTGAAATAAATGGTCCCAGCCAATATGATCTTGCGCTTGTATATTAGTAAAGGCATAGTTATTGTTCATGCCCGGCTGAACAATATACAGGTCACTATTTGTATATGTTTCTTCATTATAGCCCCATGAACCATAAAAACTGCCATTCTTAACCATTTTAAAATGGTGGTGCTTGGTAGTATCGGAACTTTGTGCAAAAGTTGCATCAACAAATACACATAATAAGATAAGGCTAACTAAATATTTTTTCAGATGATGAGGGTTTTATTACTATTTATGTGTGTTTACTTTTGAGAAAGCCCAAAAATATGGAATGTTTTCCAATAATAACAAGATTTTCATCACAATTATCATTGCTTGAAAACTAATTTGTTTTAGAATAGTGCTATGATTTTATTAGCAAGGATGGCCGAAATCTTTTCGTTTGATTCATGTGTCCAGCCTGCAATATGCGGAGTTAATACCACCCGGTCGCTCTTTGCTAAATATTGAAATGAGGCAGGCAAATTACTTTTATCCAAGCCTTCAAAAGAAAGGCTTTCATATTCCATAACGTCAAGACAGGCGCCTATTACTTTGCCGCTTTTCATGCATTCTACCAAATCATCCGTATTCACTTGTTTGCCTCGTGATGTATTGATAAAATAAATATTTTTTTTGAATTTTTCCAGGAAGGAATGGTTCACTATATAATTTGTTTCTACTGTCAATGGCAAATGTATACTTAGTACATCGGTCTTTTCAAAAATCTCTTCCAGCGTGGTTTCCCTAACGTATTCATTGGAAAAATTTTTCTTGTATTTGTCATACGCCAATACCGTGCAATCAAATCCTTTTAGTCTTTGGGCAAAAGCACTACCCATATTTCCATATCCTATTATCCCAACTGTTTTCCCTTGTAATTCTACCCCTCGGTTTCCTTCGCGAATCCATACTCCCTGCCTTACTTCCCTATCTGCACGGCAAATATTATTGAACAGGCAGAGCAACATTCCCAAAGCATGTTCAGCAACGGCATCGCGGTTTCCTTCTGCTGAAGGGAGGCATTTTATTCCTTTGCTTTCGGCATAAACCACATCAATATTTTCCATGCCTGCTCCCGCTCTTGCAATGAATTTAAGCTTAGTGCCTTTACCTATCATTTCTTTATCCAACTTGATACGGCTACGGATAACAATCCCATCAAACTTATGTAACTCCTCCCCTATTTTCTCCCGACTCCATTCATATTGCAAGTGGCATATAAAACCTTTTGCTTCCAGCTCTTTTTGCAACAGCGGATGAACGGAATCAATGAAGAGAATGTTTCTGGCTGAGGACATATTGAGTTGATTTGTGAACGCGAAAGTACAAAGTAAATCCATAAAAAAAGCCTCTTTCGAGGCTTTTACATATTCCAACTTATCTTACATTTTTTTACTGTCTCCATCCGGCATTTTTGCTTTTGTACTATCTCCTCCCATTCCCGGCATCATTCCAAGTTGGGTCATCATTTTCATTTCATCCATATATCCCCAATGTTCAGTTGCTTTGCCATTTTTGTAACGCACAATATCCACGCCATCAACATTTATCTTTTTGCCCGTAGCGGGCATACCTGCCACAGAACCGCTATTGGTTCCCGTAAAGGTATATTGAACAGTTACAGAATTTGAATCCGCCATCATAAAGTTTATTTTGCAGTTTAAGTCAGGATATCCTTTAACAAAA
>Ga0206873_1194_pt1 | contig 18103 bp, 15 predicted proteins | sample Alteio_BWOrgCont_11_FD_152631 | JGI IMG/M metagenome (GOLD analysis project Ga0206873, IMG submission 152631) | Enriched cells from forest soil in Barre Woods Harvard Forest LTER site, Petersham, Massachusetts, United States -... | ecosystem: Environmental > Terrestrial > Soil > Temperate forest >...
CTCAAGAGATGTTCTTTCCAGCGGGTGTCGATACTTGAGAGTAATAAATGCTTTTGAACGTCAGGAAATATATTCCCTAACTCTTCTTTTCGATGTTGGTATAAATTCGCCACCCCATCTTTCACGCCTTTTTCAAGCTTCACATGATCGAGGTGTGCGGGATCAAGACCATTATCAAAAGAAAGCTTAAGCCCTAGATGCTGAGAGAGAAATTCGTTAAGACCATTAAGATCCCACTCGGCTCTCTTGATTTCTTTACTCGCAAAATTTTGAATAGCTTCTTCAGCCAATTCATCGATCATTTCTTTAATGATCTCATCAATGCGGTTGCCTTCAAGCACTTGACGACGAAGGCCATAGATGGCCTCTCGTTGAATATTCATGACGTCGTCATATTCTAGCAAATGTTTACGAATATCAAAATTGTGACCTTCGACTTTTCTCTGGGCTCCTTCAACGGCCCTTGAGACCATCTTAGATTCAATGGCCTCATCTTCTGGGATATTCAGCATGCCCATAATTTTTTGAATGCGCTCGCCGTTAAAAATGCGTAAGAGATTATCTTCAAGAGAAAGATAAAATCGAGAAGACCCGGGGTCGCCTTGACGACCAGATCGGCCGCGCAGCTGATTGTCGATACGACGGCTTTCGTGACGTTCGGTTCCAACAATGTGAAGACCGCCCGCCCCTACAACCTCATCATGCTCTTTTTTGCAAGTCTCACGATACCGGGCGAGAGCGATTTCATAAGCACCCGGGTCTTCATTTCCGCGAGTTTCGTTTTTCGCTAAAATTTCGGGATTACCACCCAAAACAATATCAGTTCCACGACCGGCCATATTGGTTGCAATAGTGACATTCCCTTTGCGACCCGCTTGGGCGACGATTTCAGCTTCTTTTTCATGATGTTTCGCATTTAAAACTGTGTGCTTAAGGCCCAAGCGTTTCATCATAGCGGAAAGAACTTCTGATTTTTCAATACTAACGGTACCGACAAGACACGGCTGGCCTTTTTCAGCTCGGTCTTTAATATCTTTAATACACGCTGTGTATTTTGCATTTTCTGTTTTATAGATGACGTCTTCGTTGTCAATACGAGCCATGGGTTTATTTGTCGGCACCACAATGACATCTAAATTATAAATCTTCTTAAACTCAGGGGCCTCTGTATCGGCGGTACCCGTCATGCCCGCAAGTTTTTCATACATTCTGAAAAAGTTTTGGAACGTAACAGTCGCCAACGTTTGGTTTTCATTAGCGACTTTAACGCCCTCTTTGGCTTCAACGGCCTGGTGAAGACCATCACTCCAGCGACGCCCAGGCATCAAGCGGCCCGTGAATTCATCAACGATAATAACTTCGCCATCTTTGATCATGTACTCAACATCGCGACGGTACAAATGGTGAGCTTTCAAGGCCTGATAAACGTGATGAAGGAGTTCAATATGCTGAGGATCATAAAGATTTTCGATATTCAAAAGTCTTTCGACTTCATGATTACCTTCATCTGTCAGCGACGCCGTCTTTGTTTTTTCTTCAATTTTAAAATGTGTTTCGTTTTTGAGACGAGGAATAATCTGATTCACAATATAGTATTTATCAGTACTCTCTTCAGCAGGTCCTGAAATGATCAACGGAGTTCTGGCTTCGTCGATCAAAATAGAGTCTACCTCGTCGACAATGGCGTAATGATGTTCACGTTGAACGTAGTTTGTGAGATCAAATTTCATGTTGTCGCGAAGATAATCAAAACCAAATTCGTTGTTGGTTCCGTAAGTGATGTCGCTTCCGTAAGCGGCTTTTCTCTGTTCATCCGTTAAATCATGAATGATGACGCCAACTGAAAGCCCAAGCCAAGTGTACAGACGACCCATCCATTCGGAGTCTCGTTTTGCCAGGTAGTCGTTAACCGTGACGACATGAACACCTTTTCCAGTGAGCGCGTTGAGATAGACAGGCAAAGTCGCGACAAGAGTTTTTCCCTCTCCTGTTTTCATCTCTGCAATACATCCACTATGGAGAACCATTCCCCCAACGAGTTGCACATCAAAATGCCGCATATTGAGAACTCGGCGGCCTGCTTCACGGCAGACAGCAAAGGCTTCAGGCAAAATCTCGTCGAGCTTTTCGCCGCTGGCCAAGCGTTGCTTAAATTCAGGAGTTTTTGCCTGAAGTTGAGAGTCTGTCATCGCCTTCATCGATTCTTCAAAGGCGTTGATTTTTAGAACATTAGAATGAAAGCTCTTAACGACTCTTTCGTTTTTAGTGCCAAAGACTTTTCTAACGAGTGTGGTAAGCATAGTGATTGAATATCCCGAGTAATTGCAAAGAGCTATTGTAACCCATTCCGCTCAATTTCGTCACCATTTGGCTCGAAAGGTCCTGGGAAATCAACTCTTCTTAGAGTTTGGGTTTGACGCAACGCTTCATACAAAGCCACGGAAACTGCGTTGGCCAAATTAAGACTTCGAATGGGGCCCCAAAGTGGGATACGGACGGTTTGCTTTTCGACATTCCGCAGAAACTTGTCATCAAGGCCCACCGTCTCTTTACCAAAAACAAGCCAGTCCCCTTTTTGAAATGGCACATCGAAAATGGATTTTGACGCCTTCTTAGAAAAGTAAAATACCCGAGACGGATCTTCGACTTTCGTCATGAGAGCTTGATAGTTTTCGTGGACTTCAAGATCGAGATTTTCCCAATAATCTAAGCCTGCTCTTCGTACAGCCTTATCGCTGATATCAAAACCAAGCCGCCCCACCAAGTGAAGTCGCGAGTGGGTTCCGACACACGTTCGCCCAATGCTCCCTGTATTGTTGGGAATTTCAGGTTCGATCAGAACTATCTGAAAATAGGGGTCGCTTAATTTCTTAGGCAAGGTATCGATATACGTCGATGCCCAAATTGGTGAGGGCCAAGCGACGGCCTTTATCGACAATGAGACCTTTGTTCAAAAGATCACGATAGATGTCGAGATTGATAGGAACGATATCTCTTCCGCTGCTTGCCCCAAGTTTCAAAATATATCTGCGTTGAGATTCTGTCAGATGAGTCGCTAGCGGTGGTTGAGCCGTCATCGAAGCGCGGTAGTCGCCATTTTCAATAACCGTTGCGTCTTTGGGAAGACGAATTTTATTTAAAAAATAAACGCAACTTGTCACAGGTTTCTTGGCGCCGTCAACGAGAACAGGTTTTTCGAGACGAACGTATAAACTTTTTTCGGGTGTGGTGGCAGAGTAGCCTTCAAACTCATCTAATATTTTGATGAGATCTTTAAAGCTATTCAAATTAATCAATTCTCCCCTTACAACTCCAGGCCCTTCAACCATGGCGGGATAGCCCACAGGCAGACGATAAAGAGTCCCCTCGCAAGTGGCAGGTTTTATTTCTTTCACCATCGCCGCGAGTTTGTTGTGGTGGACCATTCCGCTCATTAAAGAGCCGTAGACGAAGAGAGTGGTTTTGCTCATAGGATTTCCTACCTCATTAAATTATAAAATGATAAACGAAACACCCAATAACATTAATAGAGCCCCCATAACTCGGGTCTCATTTTCTTCAAGCCAAGCAAGCTTCACTGCCTGCATTCCCTTAATGGCCAACCAGCCAAATAGGGTCATTCCGGAAACGCTCAAGATCGACATCGCCAGACAAACCTTGAGAACTAAAGCCAAACCCATGGGACCCATGATCACGAAAAAGGGCGCCACGACAACGCAGGGGCTGAGTGCCAGCATAACAACCAACGACGACGCCGCCATTTTCTCAGAGGCGACGTGGTGGTGAGCATGTGTGAAGCTCGAGTAAAAATATCCCCCACCAAACGCTAAGAGAATGACCCCAGGAATAATTCCGTGGAGAGTCTCAAATCGCGCATCTAGTTTTTGCCCTAAGAAACCGACCAACAAACCCACCGCAATAGTGGAGAGGGTATGGACAAATGCTCCGAGACTCAAAACCGACAACGACTTTCGCGTCGTCCATCCATGTTTTCTTCCGACAGCTACAAATGGTAGCCAATGATGTGGCACCAAAGAGTGAAGAAGCGAAACGCTTATAACTCCTGTTGCTACGGTAGAAAACGGGACAGACATAGGTGCATTCACATACCAAATTATGACGCCCAACACAATAAGTATAACCAGTGATTTTATGACGGTGAAGATATTTCAGGGTTCTAACAGTGCGGTTCTCGGCGCCTTTTAAGGAATTTACACGGCTACGGGGCTCCGCGACACGTCTCCGTCGCCGTCGATGAAATAAAGGAAGCCCTCTTTCTGCGAAATCCCACATTTAGCGATGAATTCAGCTGCTTGAGATTTTCTACCTTGGTATTCAACCTTCACGCGATAAACATCTCCGTGATCATCCAAATAATAGAGGTAACCTTTTTCTTTTTTTAGCCCGAGCTTGCTTATTTTCTCGTTTGATTCAGTCGCCATACTCTAAATTATTCATGAGTTTTGCCTCTAGCCAAGTTCTTTGTTGACCTCTTTACAGCTCTCAAGTGAGATCAGGCCATGAACTTGAGTCAAATTCAAATCGCCTATCTATTCTTTGCGTACCTGGCTGCCGCTGTACCCTTCGGAGTCATCGTAAGTAAAATGGTCTTAGGTAAGGACGTTCGAAAACAAGGAAGCGGAAACATCGGCGCCACCAACATCGCTCGTATGATGGGAAAAAAGTGGGGAGTCCTTGTTCTTGCCCTTGACGCTCTTAAAGGTTTTGCAGTGGTCTTTGTCTCGGGATATGTCGGGGATGGAAGTCTCTTTTTTGCAAATATCGTAGCCTGTGTCGCTGTCGCGGCCCACTGCTACCCCATTTACCTGAAGTTTAGAGGGGGAAAAGGCGTCGCCACAGCTTTGGGTGTTATCGCGGCCCTCTCTCTCACACTTGTTGGAGTTTGTTTTCTTGTCTTTGCGATTATTCTTGGAATGACACGACGAATGAGCGCCGGAAGCCTGGCTGCAGCTCTTGCGTTGCCGGTTGTGGCTGCATGTTTTCAGACACCGTTAGAGCCGGTTACCGGGGCCGTCATTACGGCCGTCATATGGTGGAAACATAGTGAGAATATTCGAAGAATTTTGGCAGGACAGGAACCTAAGTTCTTTTAGCACTTCATTTTTTTAAAAATGATGTGTAAGACTTATTTGAAAGATCAAGCGTTAAGCAATAAAGAAGGAACAAAGACATGAGTGAAATGGGCAATGGGTATGTCACTTATATGGGACACCAGTGGCTTACCATAGAAGGTGAAGTAATCACCGTCGGCATTATGGAAGAAGCCCTTGAAGAATTAGATGCCATTATTAAAGTGGATGTGCCCGCTGAAAATGAATCTGTTGAAAAAGATGAAATCTGCGGAGAGCTTGAAACCAAAGATGGCAGCCTCAATATCTATGCCCCCGTTGAAGGAACTGTTCTCGAAATCAACACGGCTGTAACAGAAAATCCAGAGCTCATTCACGAAGACCCTTATAGTGAAGGTTGGATTCTCAAAATTGAAGCAGCAAATCCTGACGATATCAAAGAACTCACCAGCGGAGCCAATTACGATAATTAAGGTCGTCTGCGCATTGACTCTTTTCTTTTCAATACCTGTAGTAGGGGCGACGCCTTTACCCCAAAAAACTGTAGATAAAAAAACGGCCAACGACTTTGAGGTCGCCGCATTTAAATCTCCTGAAACTATTTCGTCGATTGCGGTCGCCTACCATGCGGGGGAACCCGGTGCCTTTGAGCTCAATGAACTGCAGGCGAGACTTCTTGATTATTACAAAGGAGTGTTTTTTTCTCAGTGGACGAAAATTCCTAAAGCTCAGAAGACCTCGGCCCAAAAGCTAAGAGATTTTATTCTTCTGACCCCAGACATTGAAGATGATGTGCACGCAAAAATCAATGTTTATGAAAATCGCTTAAACCTTCTCAAATCCGCGCCCAAGGCAATGCCCGCAACCTTAAAAGACGAAGTCACTCCCCTTATCGAAATTTTGAAAGATGAAATCGCGACTCAGAAAAAAAGAAGTGCACAAAAAACAGACGATGGGGAAATTGGCTTTAAGAAGTCTGCATTAAGGCCTCTTTTGGCTGAAAAGTTCTCAAAAGTCGGAAGTTTTGACGGAGCCAAGGCGACCTCGATGGCCAATGAAATCCTTTTAAACGAGGGGCTAAATTTTAAAGGTTACCTCAAAGGTGAGAGCAATAATTGGAATATTTGCTCAGCCTCCACAACAGCCTCTCAGGGCGCCTGTCATTCTTCGACTGTGAGTTACGCTCGTGGAAGCGATAGTTGTGGCCCCTATGGGGTGATCGGGGTTCTTTTTCAAGCGGAAAATTATTGGTTTGTTATGGCTGGCTCAAGCAGCTACCGAATCAACACGACAGACATTTTAAACCCTGTCGGCGTGGTTCTTGAAAAGGAGGGGCTCCCATATCGCCGCTGGAGCCTACCCGATGGTTTTTCTCCTGAAGGAATTAGTACTGATCTTCATATTTTTTATGCAAGCACTGCAATTAGGGGGAATGATGGAAAAAAACTGGCCGACCTTCACCTGCAGTTGAGAGACAACGGGCGGTTTCAATTCGAAGAACAACCAAAAGGATTCACCCGTCTCACCGCTGCTGGCGGCGGCGTTCAAGAGATCACCGCCCTAGATGGGTCCAAGCTTAAGTTACGACTTCCCCAGAATTGCTTTTAGCCAGAATTGCTTTTATATAGCTGGCACCAATACTAAGGAGAAAACCAATGAGTAGGGATTTTCGAATCCAGATTTTAACAAAGACAATGGGCTTACTCACAGGTGGACTGTTATCGTTTGGAGCAGTTGGCGCCAACGCTTCAGGAAACGTAACTCCATCACGCTACGAAAATATTCAAAGCTTTTTGAGAAAACTTGCCAATGACTATCCAACAAATGTTGTCTTAGTGACAATTGGTCCGTCCAATTCAGGGACTAACATTGAAGGTGTGAAAATCGGCAGAGGTCCCGTTCATGAACTCGTCGTGGCCACCCATCATGGAAATGAATCGGGATCGACGGAGGTTTCAAAGATACTAGCAACTCAGCTGGCCATGAATCCCATTCCGAATCGCGAGATCACCGTCATTCCAGTTCTAAATATTTCTGGCTACAATAACGACCAACGGCACGAAAATAGGGGGGATCAATGGGTTGATCCCAATCGGGATTATCCCTCGCCCTGCGGAAGTGCCACCGGGCCATTTGGATTGAAATCGACGCAGTCTCTCGCACAATATCTCGAGACTGAAAATATCGTATCAGCTCTGACACTCCACGATCCATTTTCAACGATCACTTATCCTTGGGGATTTAAAAAAGGAGAGAAGACCTTATACGAAGCTTTCTTTCATGACTGGGCTACCGATGCGGCCACAGAAAATCGTTATAAAATCGGGACAAGTGCCAATGCCATCTATGAAGCACACGGAGTTTTCGAGGATTATGCATTTTGGAAGCTGGGCATTTGGACGATGCTTTATGAAATCGGGCCTGATTATGCCCTCAATCCCGGAGATCTCGCCATTGCAACTCGCGACTTAATTCCCGGGATGATTCGGTTTTTAGGGTATGCCCCGCTACAAGCCGCGAAAGACCACACATTTAAAGGGAAATGTCGTCCCTCGTCGTTAATGACTGATCGAGAGGATGACTAGGGTGGACGTTGATTTTGTATTAAATGTCACTGCTTGCAACCGCGGTCACGGAGGTAGAATTGCCAACAGTATCCGTATTCTGCTCTTTGAATTCAGTCCCATCAAACCGATAAATTTTGCCTTGGCCATCCATGATGGTTCTTAGGGCGACAGGCCTGCCCCAAAGCACCTGAAGATTCTTCATCGTCTCAACTGTGTAATTTGGTTGGAGATCGATTCCCTCGTGAAGATGATCTAATAAAAGTTCTCCACGATTTTCAAAATTGCCATCGATGACCTGAATTATGGGTTGGCCCCAATTCGTGAGTTGAAACAAAAGCTTCTTTTTAACCTCGGGAAACATCCGGGTGTTGATTTCATATTGGCCCGTTCGTCGATTAAATCCGTATACGAACATTTTGTTTTCGACACAAAACTCTTCGGTCAAAAAAGTATCGATGAACGTGACGTCATTGTAATTACGCCGGACCTCAAATATTTTTTGACGCCCCAGTCCCAAATCTTTGTTCCAGGCCTGTTTGGTCTTATAATCATCACATTCGTCATATTCTTTGCCGAACTTTCCTTTGTTCCACCGATCTTCAATATTTTTATAAAGTTCAATGCCCAATTTATAAGGATTCAAGCTTCCTGGTTGCTGAGCGACCGTTCCACTGTGATGATCGGCATAGTCGACGACTTCACTATCTTGCAGAGCTTTTTCTGTCATGATCTTGGAGTGCCAGTAAGAGGCCCAGCCTTCGTTCATAATTTTTGTCATTCCTTGGGGCGAGTAATAATAAGCCTCTTCCCGAATGATCGAAAGGATGTCCCGCTGCCAGGCTTGAAGAGGAGCATGATCCATCAAAAAGAGAAGAACGTCTTTCTCAGGCTGATCAGGAAAATGGGTTTTTTGAAGGGCCTCGGCTTTAAGTTTATCTTCCTGACTTTTGACAAACTCCGCCGGGTTTATAAAAGAATCCATGTATTGATGTTCTGTCTTTAAAAGCTTAACAGTTTTTTCTTCAGTGCTTTCAGGGCGCCGTCTCCGAATAAAAGGTGAGTGACGATCAATTAAATTTTCCAGTGACAAGCAGCGATCAATGAATTCTTCTACAACATCAAAACCTACCCGATCAATATAGCGACGAACGCGGGTGCCATGGTTAGCCATGTCGTCCATCATTTTGCGGCTTGTGTGGGTGAACCATTGATTGTTTTTAAAAAAATCGCAGTGCCCATAAACGTGAGCCATTACAATTTTTTGATCAACGGGCTCGTTGGCCTCGAGAAGGTAGGCATAACAAGGATTATTATTGATCACCATTTCATAGATTTTTGAAAGACCGTAGGCGTATCTCTTAGAGAGCTGTTCGTACTCCATGCCGAAGCGCCAGTGAGGGTATCGAGTGGGAAATCCGCCGTAGGCCGCTATTTCGTTCATTTGATCATAATCGACCATTTCAAAAATAGTTTCAAAGAAATCAAGACCGTAGTCCCGCGCATGGGCTTCGATCTTAGCCTGCATCTTCGCGTACATGGGAGGTAGATTCATTTTCCCTTCCCTAAGAATTCTTTGATAGATGTATAAATTCCATCACGACTTTCAATTCTTGATGTGATGACGCGCTCGTCTTCAGTGAATTCTTTTTCCAAATCCTTTATGAACTGGCCACTGCCGTATTTGCTTTCAACTTGCCCATAACAAAATACGTTGGCGACCTTCAGCATTTTCTCTTTAAGCAGCTCGATACAAAACCGTGTGTCTTCGCCGCTCCAATTGTCTCCGTCAGAGAAGTGAAAGGGGTAGATATTCCATTCGCTGAGGGGGTATTCTTCGTCGATGATTTTTTGAGCCAAAGTATAGGCCGAGCTGATAAGAGTGCCCCCACTTTCCCGGGTTCTAAAAAAAGTCTCTTCATCAACTTCTTTGGCGGCCGCATCGTGAATAATAAAACGAGTATCAATTTCTTTGTATTGAGAGCGGAGCCATGTGTGAATCCAAAACGTTTCGAGCCTGACGATTTCTTTTTGTTCGTCTCCCATGCTCCCCGAAACGTCCATCATATAAATTATAACGGCATTGCTCTCAGGCTTCTCAGAGAACTTATAACTGCGATAACGCATGTCTTTTTTAATTGGAACAATGACCGGAGCTTCAGGATCATAGGTACCACTGGCAATTTGGCGCTTGAGAGCTTCTCGATATGTAGATTTAAAATGCCTTAAACTATCGGGCCCGACGTGATGAAGGCCCGTATATTTAGTTTGCAAAGCTCGAATTTGTTTTGACCCGCGAGGTTCGATTTTTGGTAGTTGAAGCTCCTGCCCCAAAATCTCGGCGAGCTCTTCAAAGGTCAAATCAACTTCAACTAAATGCTCTCCTGGCGAGTTTCCTGCTTGCCCCGCCCCCTCTTCGGGTTCACCGCCCAGAGGTGTTCCAGGCTCACCCTCGCCTTGGCCAACTCCGCCTGAATTTTTGGGCCCGTATTGAAAATGGGGGATTTCTATTGAGGGCATAGGAATAGAAACAAAATCTTTTTCGCGCTTGCCGATCATTTCGCCTTGGGAGATGTATTTTTTAAAATTACTTTTTATTTTACCTTTTACTATGTCCCTAAAGCGATTGTGGTCCTGCTTTATGTGAAGGATCATTTTCCTTTCACATCTCCCCGCGCGAAGATGCTGGCTACGTAGTTTAAAACGTTACTGGAGCAAATTTCACAATAGCCGTAATCTTTGATGAGTCGGCTCTTGACGATATCAATTTTCTCCTGGGTGTTCTTATCGACGACGCTCGTTACGAGACTGGCTAATTTAATGCTGTCTTTTTGGTCTTCAAATAATTTCAGTTCAAGAGCTTTATGAAGTCTTTCGTTGGTCTTGTAGTCAAATTGCTTGCCATCAACGGCCAGAGCACCGATGTAGTTCATAATCTCTCGACGAAAATCATCTTTTCTTGATTCTGGAATATCTATTTTCTCTTCAATCGAACGCATCAAGCGCTCATCGGGCTCTTCATCTTGCCCGGTGTATTTATTTCGAACGCGCTCTTTTTGGGTATAAGCTTTAATATTGTCAATGTAGTTAGCGCAGAGCCTTGCAAGGGCATTCTCATCCGCGCTGATGGCCCGCTGGACCTCACTCTTCACCATGTCTTCGAACTCCTGTTTTACAACTGACAGAAGCTCTTTATAGGCTTTTTTCTTTTCATCGCCGACGATAAGACTATGATGTTTTAGACCACCTTCCAGCTCGTTAAGAACCATAAAAGGGTTCACGCAACCTGCATCGCCATGCTTTGAGTTTACGAGCGAGTTAGATATTTTATCTTGGATGTAACGGGGAGAAATTCCGTCAAGTCCTTCCCGGACCGCTTCTTTACGAAGCTCTTTGACGTTATCTTCAGTGTAACCCGGAAGAGTCTTGCCATCATAAAGTTTAAGCTTTTGCAATCGAGAGAGATTCGCTTTTTTCGGCATCTCGAGACGGGTGAGGATCGCCCACATTGCGGCCATTTCAATCGTATGAGGCGCGATATGTTGGCCCTTGATCTTTTTTTCGTTAAAGTCTTTTTTATAAATCTTGATCTCTTCTTTTAGTTTGGTGATGTAGGGGATGTCGATTTTGACCGTTCTGTCACGGAGTGCTTCCATGAATTCATTATTTTGGAGTCTCCGATATTCAGGCTCGTTAGTGTGGCCCAAAATAACTTCGTCAATATCTGTCTGAGCGAATTTCTTAGGTTTAATTTTATGCTCTTGAGAAGCCCCGAGTAAATCGTACAGAAAGGAAACATCTAACTTCAAGACCTCGATAAATTCGACGATTCCTCGATTTGCAATATTAAACTCACCGTCAAAATTGAACGCGCGGGGATCCGAATCAGATCCATATTCGGCGATCCGACGATAATTAATATCTCCTGTGAGCTCAGTGGAGTCTTGATTCTTTTCGTCCTTAGGTTGAAACGTTCCAATTCCGATACGATCAGCCTCGCTCAGAACAAGGCGGCGAATCTCGGTGTGCTCGAGGACCTTATTTACGTCCCCCTCATATTTAGTTAAAAGTTTTCTGAAAATAAATCGGCAGGCGGGACAAAGATCGCCCTCGATTCTAATTTTGTACTTAGACTTTCCACCGCGATTAAGCTCATCTATAATTTTGTCACGTATTTCGAGCGGCAGCAAGTGAAGAGGGTCTTCATGCATCGGGCATGGAAACTCTTCAACTTCTTTTCCTAAAAATCCGTGACGATTTGAACCCGTGTCAGTCCAGGTAAAAGTATAAAGAGCCCCCTCTTCTATTTTTGAGTAGGCCTCGAGACCTTTTTTTAGGAGCCGTGCGATTGTCGACTTCGCACTGCCAACAGGGCCATGAAGAAGAATAACGCGTCTCTCTGTTCCGTAGCCCTCAGCAGCTGATCTAAAGGCATTGACTAGCTTCATGATAGGGACATCAAGACCAAAAACCGCATCTTTGCCGTTGTTTCTTTCGTCGTCAAAAAACTTATAGTGGGTTACTTTTTTCTTAAACTCTGTGTACTCGCCCGAGCCATAGCTATTGATCATGTCGAAGCAACGTTGAAATGCCGTTCGTGTTACTTCGGGATGCTCTTTGACCATATTGATATAGTCGCCGAAATTTCCCTTCCAGCTCAAATCCTTAAACTTTTCCGCGGCCTGAAACTGCGAAATGAGTCCATGGATATCCACGTTTGGTCTTGTCATGTTTTCTCCTTAAGTGGCAGACCTGTCCGCTGCCACGAGCCTGACTTTATTATCCGCCGCAGAGGCTTTTTTTTCAACGAGGGATTCAGTGTTCGGGAGTGGAAAAAGTTTTAAAACCAGGAGGAACTTGAAGTGACAGAAAACGCTCTGCATTAGACACGTTCTTCTGCCAGTCGGAAAAATAAAATCTCAATGAGATGTTTTCTTCGGCAATATCAATGACCATTTTTGAAGCTCGACCCGCCAAAGGTCCAGAGTCTTTTCTCTTAGACCAGGTTACGCGGTAATTAAGAGCGCCCGCTTTTCCGGTGCACTGAGTGAGATATCCGTTTTCTTGTTCGCATTGACTCCCCACTGGTTTCTCCTCTTTCAAGACTTTGACGAGAGTATCGGCATCTATACTCATCGGAAAAACAGGGTCGAGCGCGTGTGAATTTGGTCTTCCCGAATAATATTTTTTTTGCTGATAGAGAAGGTATTCGATTTTATTTTGCGTCAAAATTATCGAGGCCTCTGGTAAATCCAAACTGGTATTAACATCCATGCGCACGGCGTGGTCGTTCACGACATTGATATCGGCCTTCAGTTTGTACCCATGATTTTCCTTCTCGACAAAAAGTGTTGCACTCAAGCCCTGAGGAGAGGACATTGAAGCGGCCGACAAACCATCTTGCTTCAAAGACGCACTGGGGCAGCCAGAAAGAAGGGTCGCCGTCGAAATTAAGAACAAAGAATTTTTACTTAGATTCAGAAGCTGGATTACGACCGTCGTCGGTGGAGCTTGGTTTTCCGGATTGCTCCACGTGCTGCTGTTGTAGATCGGTGTCGATGTTGGCGATCTTTTGCTTAATCTTGAGAATATTGCTCTCATCGCTTTCAAGTGTTACAGCACGAATGTACATTTGGCGAGCTTTATCACGAAGACTAAAGTGGAGATACGCATCGCCCAAGTGTTCCGCGATAATGGATTCTTCGGGCTTTAATTTATAGGCGCCTTCAAGAGTTGCGATGGCATCTTTGTATGCGCCTTTCTTAAAAAGAACCCAGCCCAATGAATCAGTGATGTAGCCGTCATTGGGTTTCAGTTGTAAAGCTCGGCGAATATATTTTTCGGCCTCATCAAGGTTTGCTCCCATTTCAGTGAGAGTATAGCCAAGATAGTTCAAGGCTTGCACATGGTCGGGATTCAACTCCAAGACCTTACGCATCGACACGACACTGGCATCTCTCATTCCTGCCTTGTCTTGCATGCTCCCAAGATAAAAATAGAGTTGGTCATCTTTTGGAAATTTCTTGATAGCACCTTCCAGAACAGTCACAGCCTTTGCTGCCTGTTTCTGATCGTCGAGAAGAGACGCATAAAAGCTGTAGAACTGAGGAATATCAGACCGCTTCTCAATAGAACCAGCCATCGTCTGGAGCGCCTTGGAGTAGTCATTCAATAGTTTTTGGAGATAAGCGGTGTGAATAACCGCTTCCGCGTAGAGCGAGCTTGCCGGTTTGATCGTCTGAAATTGTTCGATGGCCTCGGGGTACGCTTTAATTTCCTCGTAAACCGCGGCAAGATAAAAGCGAATTTTTTCTGAGTCAGGAGCCGCCGCGACAATTTCTTTAAGCTTCACTATGGCTTCTTCGTATCTTTTTTCTTCGATAAGAATAAGGGCCATTTTCACTTTGATATTGAGGTTATCGCCTTCTTGCTCTGCTATGAATTCAAACTGTTTATAAGCTTCCGGATATTGATCCTTCTCCATATAAATACGACCCAATGTGCTCGCAATTTTGGTCGAGGGACCATATTTATCTTGATAGCTTTTATAAACTTTTACAGCCGCATCCATTTTTTTCTGCTGCTCATAGAGGTATCCAAGTGCAATAACAGATTCAACGAAATCAGGTTTTGAAGCCAATGATTTTACAAACGCTTCTTCGGCTGCCCCATCGGAGTTACGCTCCATTTCGATGCGGCCCAAATAATACCAGGCAAGATGAGCTTGTTTTTTATTTTGGGCCACTTTTTTAAAGTGTTTGGCACTGTCATCAAATTTCTTTTCTTCAGCAAGTAAAACTCCGACATAAAGAGCCGCTTCAACATTTTCTGGATCTTGATCAGTGACGAGTTGGTATTGCTCCAAAGCCTTGTCGTAAAGTTTTGATGACGTATAGAGACCTGCTAACAAGAGCCGAGCGTCAGTTAGCTTTGGATCTTGCTGTACGGCAAGCTCTGCTTGATCGACAGCCTGAACCAACATTCCTTTTTTCACAAACTCAGCCGCAAGCTTCAATCGAATCTGCGGGCTATTTTGATCGTAGAGCAAAGTGAGTTTGTACTCGTCAATCGCTCTTGGGACATCGCCCTCGAGGGAGTAAGCTTCTGCTAAGGTAAAGTGATAATCAGCTTGAGCTCTCATAAAAGCGGGATCAATGATCTGACTAGAGGTGGGGCCGGGCGTAACCTGCTCGGGGCCATCTGCCTTAGTTGCCAACTCCCTAGCGGCCTTTGACAAATCGGTGTCGGAGCTTGTAGCTTTTTTTACCGATGTGGTACAAGAGGCCAGCGCTAAAAGCGCTAGAACACATAATGTGTTTTGGAGGGATTCGGCTTTTGTCTTCACAGGGCCCATGAAAATCTCCTTTTCAAGACGGAAGCGCTCAAGAGGCTGGTGCTCTTCCCGGACTTCAAATCCGGAGACAGGTCAAAAACCTGTGGTGGGTTCGATTCCCATTCGCTTCCGCCAGTTTTTCCTAAACTGGTTGGCTCAATTAACTTTTCGGAAATGAATGTAAAAAACCTGATGGTCAGGTAGGTGAAAAGCTGAAAGTCGCGCTAGAACTAGCCTTCAGGCGAGTTTATCAACGTATCGATAATATTTTTCCGACGTCATCCCCTTTAAAACTAAGGGAGTCAGGACTTTCGGTGACGGCTAGTTGCGCATGAAAAGAGGTTTCGTTTTTCTGATTAGGCCCGTCACTCCAAACGGCAACATGAGTGTGGACCCCCGCAGTATTTCGAATAAAAGAAAAATGATAAGGTCGGCCCCAAGGATCTTTTCCGATTTCGCCTTCCCATTCTCCATTTTTTAAATGCTTTTGAAATGAGGCCAAATCCAACTCGCTCACCAATTGAGAAGGTTTTCCGTCGATACTCGCAATTTCACGAGGGCTGTTGCTACTTTCATCGCTCTTATAATTTCTGGCCAGTTCATTGAGGGTGGCGGGATTCATAATTGTTTGGCCGATAGTGTCCAAGTCTCTTTTTGCCAGTTCAACACTATTGTCTGCTTTAAAATTCTTTTTGATAATGGGAGCGCTAATTCCAACGATAATGGCCATGCTGAGCACCAAGGTGAAAAAGTCAAATGATGTAAATCCTTGATTTTCTTCAGCTTTCATTGAACCATTCCATAACCTTACCTTCCCATATAACTTCTCGGAAACTGGACGAAAAACTTAAGTGATAACTAGAAATAAGACTAGTTTGGGGTCCTGCGCTAACCCCTTTGCTGCTATAAATCGTCTATACATTGAGAGAGTGGGGCATTGCGTCTATAGCTTTGATAATAAAGTACTTTCAACACGCTTGACATCATGTGCCTAGGGTGTAATTCTCACTCTGTTTTTGAGGTTTAAAACTTATCCAGTTACGAGTCGCTTGAAACGACTCAGCAGTTGCTGGCACCAGAGGAGGATGGTTTGGAAACGCAAGCTCAGAACCCCGTAATTACAAATCCTAACGCTAAGGTTATTAAGCGTTACCAAAACAGGAAGTTGTATGACACGCAGCAAAGCTGCTACGTCACGCTCGAAGACATCGCTAAGATGATTCGCGCTAACGAAGAAGTGATGGTCGTTGATAATAAGACGAAAAAAGACATCACCTCATCGACGCTGACACAGATCATTTTCGAAGCTGAGAAAAAAGCGCGTAACTATATCTCTATCGATACGTTGCGCGAAATCATTCAGACAGGTACTGGAAGCATTTCTAGTTACCTCGAAAAGGTCCTGAACCGTCCCGTGACTGCAGCACCCCGTGCTGAAGGCGCGGCGGCAGTAGAGCCCGCTGACGTGAGTCAGCTGCTCGACAGCACAACGCGTTCTTTCGACGACATTTCCAAGAAACTGGAAGATCGTTTGTCGAAGGCGGCGGACCGCGGCGAAATTGGCAACGTGCAGGAGAGAATTAATCAACTGCATCAAAAACTGGCCAATATCGAAACGAAAATCCGTCAGTACGAGTTGGACAACTGAGTCTGTTTTGAAATAAGTTCAAAGCCTGAGACATTGGTCTCGGGCTTTTTTTTGCCCTTTTTAAAAGGAGAAATGATGAGGCGCCTCATTTATGTTTTTTCAACTCTACTTGCGCTCACTGTATTTCTTGGAATTGAAAACGCAAATGCCGGCGAAGGCCAAGTCACAGTCGGCGCTCAAGCAGGAGAAGTAGGGCTGGGTGGAGATGTTGGCAACACATACGGAAGTGCTCTAGGTGTAGGCGCATTTTTCAGTTATGCCGCCAGTGATTTTCTCGAATTTGAATTAGGCTGGCTTTCAAGCAAACACTCTGGCAACGGTTTGAATCTTGCGCAGAATGCGTACAATCTCGACATCATTTATGACGTCGATCAATTCGACATCTTTGTTCCGTACATCAAAGGTGGGGCCGAGTTTGTAACCCACCAACAAGATATCGTAAATGTATCTCCAGCAGGAATCACTTCAACGAACCTTACAGGATTCGGACTTAATGTTGGACTCGGAGCTCGCGTGGATTTGGGCAAGAATTTTATGACGGCCCTAGATTTCGACTTTCACAACATTTTCAACACGACTGTCACTCCCATAGGGGGCTCGGGTAGCATTAACGCGATTCAAAGTTACTTCACTGTTCTCTTGCGCTTTGGCTTTGCCTTCGGTGGCGGCGGCGGAAGTTGGTTGAATCGCAAATAGACAATCCAGTAAATAGTACAAGCCTCAGAGTCTCACGGCACCTGTATCGCATTCCGGGGTCAACATTCAGGCATTCCTTTTGCTCACTTAACCGTCACTGATACCCGTTTTTTCGGAGGAAAAGTGACCCTGGCTAGGCATCTCTTTGGCACTCTTATTTTGATTTGCGCGTTAGCTGGAAATGCCCTTGCGGGGTCAGCCTGTGCAACCCAACTTGCCAAATTAAACACAGATAAAAAGAAAGCGACTGCAGAAAACATCACCTCTCCTGCGCGGGACTTAAGGCTCGCACTTCCATTTAAAAAGCTAGCTGATGCCATGAACAGTAGTTTTGATCCCAATGTTATTATTGAAAATCTCATAGACGACAATATTCGCCTTGATGTTTTCACTCTTGAGAGTGATGGACGTGATTACGAAAATTCAACACTTCTGACGAAAGAAGAACAGCAAGTTTTCAAGAAGTTTAATGGCAAAATGAAGCGCCTTGAAGACATGCTCGGTAATTATGCCGATGCAAAAAGTTATTTGAAAACAGCTAAAGAACTACAAGCCAGCGGTTACCAAGGATTAAATAAAGTCATTCCCTGGCTAGAAAATAATAAAGAAACTTTACGGCAAGGTTTTTTGAAACTCCTTGAAGACGATGGTTGGCTCCCGACTAATCCTCGCTACCTAGCAAGTTATGCGAAGGTTGCCAAAATTTTCTCAAAACTCAATGCCAGAGCCGATAATAACCACCTTCTGCGAGAAATTGCTGACTCTCTTGAAA
>Ga0206873_1090_pt1 | contig 17954 bp, 27 predicted proteins | sample Alteio_BWOrgCont_11_FD_152631 | JGI IMG/M metagenome (GOLD analysis project Ga0206873, IMG submission 152631) | Enriched cells from forest soil in Barre Woods Harvard Forest LTER site, Petersham, Massachusetts, United States -... | ecosystem: Environmental > Terrestrial > Soil > Temperate forest >...
GTCGATAATTGGGAAGTCTATGTGGACTTTAAAGGAATCTCACTTTCAGAGGGTAAGAATAGTTGGAAGCCAAAAAAGTATCGAATACTCATCGGCCATCCTTCTTCGTCACGGGAAAAAGTTGAACCGCGAGAACATAAACTTCGTCGCCGCCCTCAGCTTCCAAATAGCGAGTGAGTTTGCGTCGAAAATTTTTAATCATGTCTTTTGCTTTTGTGATGCGCTCAGGGGTGGTCGCCATTGTCATAGAAGTCATGTCACGCAAGTTGATGGGATCTTTTTCCAATGAGGCTTGGGCTAACCTCAAGTGGTTGTGTTGGAGGTTTCGGACAGCCGACGAAGGAATGTCGGTAGTCGTTCTCAGTGGTTTACCGCCATAGATAAGTTGGCCTCTTTTAACTTCTACAAGACGTAAGCGAAGAAGTCTTTCCATTGCATCCTGTGATTCGACCAGTGGAATCCCAAATTTCGACGAAATCCATTTAGGGTCTGCTTTGGCGTGGCCTCCCTCGGCGAGACTCAAGATTGCGAAATAATACCAATCAGACATGAATCGGAATACGTCATCTTGAACAAGCGTAAAGTGTTGGTCTGAAACTGCGACAGCATTGCCACTGGCCTCAGTCAGAGCTTGTTCTGTTTCTGAAGGTGAAAATGAAAGTTTGTCGGCGATCTTTAAAAGATTGGCCTTTGAAAGATTCCTCTTTGCATTCAGCACATCAGAAAGCGCCGTCAGGCTCACGCTGAGGTCACGGGCAAAGCTACGCAGAGAGTAAGCCGGATTCCGCCTTTGCCGCTGGATAAGCTCGTTAACAAGTCTCTTTCTATAGCTTTTGTCCGTAGACACAAATGTCTCCATGGGTGACCTTTGTACCATAAGACCATGACGCATTGCAATGTAATTCGGAACACTATGTTCCGGGTGTTCCGATCTTATGAAATCTCCAGCGGGGCCCGTTTTTGTACCCGTCGAAGGAAGTGTCAATTGTCTTAACAGCTTAGATCCCACTGCATCTATAGGAAGAAGGTACGGTTTTTGCTTTTTCTGAACCTTGGATTGGAGTTACTTATGAAGGTATTCATGGCCATTTTAAATTTAGTTTTGTTTTCCACTGCGGCATTTGCTGTGCCCCCTGTTCAAATGGAACCGACGGGCCAGTATAAAGACTATCAAGGTAGTATTGGTTGGTTATCTCTACGGATAGACTCTAAACCTTTAAAGAATGCTCTTAGCGTGGCGACAGCCGATGTCGCTAACCATAAATCAGCATGGGGCGAGTTTGGTAAGACGGCCGGAGAAACCCACGCTTTGCGCACGGAAGATCCCCGAACAGGTTATGCCAGCTGTTTTAACTATAAAGAAATAAGTTTCAGCCTTATATGTGTGTTCAACTCCCAATTGGTGATGACCGACGTTTTTGGACGAGGCATCGACTCTGATAGCGGAAAATTTCAAACCGATAAGGCACATCTCCTAGACTTTCATTTTCAAACTCAAGGCGTCCATAGCACGGCGGCAGCCATTTTAAATATATGGAAAATCATTCAAGACCCGCAAACTCATGATCTCAATGGGCAAGAAACAGGCCGGTTATTACCCGAATATGCGAAGCTTCGCCTTGAAAAAGAAAACTCCTTTTTTAAGTATTTTGCTCAACCCCTTGCTGAGAAAGGATACGAGATTATTGCCGTCACTAAAGACAATGCTCCCGAGCGCATGACGCAATTTCTTTCCCATGAGCTCATGCATTCTCAATGGAAATCGGTTGAAAATTATTCGAAAACGATTGCCTATTTCTGGAACTCAATTGATATCGAAGATAGAAAACAAATTTTGACCGATCTCGAAGCTCAGGGCTACCAGTTTACTCAATCTGCTGAGGTCGTTAATGAATTTCAAGCTTACATGCTTCAATATAATAGCGATAAATCAATTTTGGCAAAATGGACTCCGAAATATCGCCAGGATTTGCGCCAAAGTCTCACCCACGCTGGATTAAAAGTTTTCTATTTTGGGGAATAGTCACTAAGGGGCACTTGACTCTGGCTTGACGACGGCCTAATAAATAAACCAACTAGTTGGTCGTTTTATTTATTGACAATGAATCACATCACCACTAAACCTAAGCTGACTGCAATAAACCAATCAAATGGTTGGTTAAAGGAAATGGAAATGAGCAGAACAGCACAAATTAATCCACCAACGAGAAATAAGATCTTAAAAGCCTCTCAGAAACTCATGCTTTGCCAAGGCTACAATGCTTCTTCCATTGATGACGTCTGCGAAAAAGCGAAAGTAAAAAAGGGAGCGTTCTTCCATTATTTCAAGAGCAAAGAACAACTGGCGCAGGAAACCCTTAAAGACTTTTTGGAGTCCGCTGAACTAGGCGCCGCTAATGCAGCCTTTCGGACGATGGAAGATCCTCTTGAACGAGTCCTTGGTTACATTGACTTTATAATCTCTAAGACCCTGGATCCTGCAGCCCCGAAAAATTGTCTACTGGGTATTCTGGGCGGTGAACTCTCTGAAATGAATCCAGCACTCAGAAAGCAATGCCTTGTATACTTTGAAGCCCAGACAGCTTTTCTAAAAGAACAACTGGATCTGGCGAAAAAAGAACATGGAGTAAGAGATGAAGTCAATTCTCGAGAACTTGCAGAAATGTTCATTTCGACTTTTCAAGGCTCCATGATTTTAAGACGCGTAAAACAAGATAGGAAATTGGTGGCTAGGAACCTTGAGCATTTCAAAAGGTATCTTCGGTCGCTTTTTGTTTAATAAAAGAGGAGAAACCCATGAAATTGACAATGTTGTCAGCTATCACAAGTGTACTTGCAGTAGCGCAATTTGCTTCGGCTCAACCAAATACCAATCGGAAGGAAATGACCGTGAATAGTCCAAAAGCAATCGTACTAGCCTATCATGAAGCCTTTCATAACAAGGACAGAGCTACTGTTCGCAAACTTCTCGCAGACCAGGGACAATTTATCGGGCCATTGAGTTCTTTTAGCAACCCAGATACTTTTCTCGATGCTGCCGCAGTTTTTATGAAAATTACTAAGGACACGAAAATTAAGGCTCTCGTTGTTGATGGAAATAATGTCGCGATGTTTTATGATTACACGACGATCGTTCCTTCTATACCCACGCTACCTCTGGCGGTTTGGTTCCAAGTGGAAAATGGAAAAGTCGTTCTTTTCCATGTTCACTTCGATCCAACTTCTGTTGTCAAAGCTTCGGAAAATGGAGACATCGCGAAAGCCCTTCAATCGTTAAATTAGGCCGCTGCAGATTATTTAATTGAGAAATTTAGGAAAGAGAGAAGAATATGAACGCGTCACAAACAAAAGAAGTAGTGCTCGCTTATTTCAATGCCTGGACGTCCCACAATATCGATAAAGCTATGGCTCAACTGGCCGATGATATTTATGTCCAGGGCCCAACCGGTGGCGCTCGCAGTGCTGTCGAATTTCGACCAGGGCTTGAAGCTTTTGCGAAAATCACAAAGCGAGCGGAAATCAAAAGTTTTATCGTAGAAGGCGACAAGGCCGGTTTATTTTATGAAGCTGAACTTCCAGCCCCTGTAGGAGTTCTTAAGATTGGATCGTTTTTCAAAGTAATCAAAGGAAAGATCCAAAGTTACGAAATTCTGTTTGATTCAGTGGAATTCCGTAAGCTCATGGGCCCAAAGAAATGAAAAAATAGAAAAAAAGCTAATGGTCCACTGACCTCCAACGGAGGCAGGAGTGTGTCACACTTTCTTATTCCAATCTTGACACTTCTAAATTAGGATAAGAATCTGATTTTTTGGAATTTTAATTGGAGGTCCCATGAAATTAGTTATTCTTTTCATTACCGCTTTAATGATGGTTCCCATAGTGTCATTTGCCGGCATAGAAACACATAAGAATTGTGTAGTTAAAGGTCTTGGCGCAGGGCCTAGGGAAGCGACCTTTACTCTGCAATGTGCAGGTGACACCGCTCCAACCACCTATGTCCGCGTTTACAGTGTTGCAGTGCAGGCGCAGATGAATCTCCTCATGAACGCAAAGGCGACTAACTCACTGGTGACGGTAGTAAATTATGTTGATCCCTCCGGTGTACTAATGGATTCAGTACAGATTCAATAAGGGGTTCGATGAACCAAGAATTACGCAAGCGGGTTAGAGACACACTTTCCCGAGCATAACTCTGTTTCGAATTCATTGGTTTAAGACCTCATAACTCTGAAATCATTACATCTATGGTTTTCATCTGATCGATGTTAATACTAACCTTCTAAAAATTGAAGGTAGGTGGCCCATGTTCGTCGAAAATCTCTCCATGTCTTTAAGTCGCCTTATGGCGACCAGCATCTTAAGCCTTTTTGTCATCCTATTGGCTCCTTACGCGATCGCCGCCGATATTCACCTCCACGTTTTAAAGAATCCAAGCCCAGCTCTTATTGATGGCAAGAACGCCTTTTTTTATGAGCTCGTTATAAACAACAATGCAAATACTGATGTTCAACTCACCGAACTGGAGATCAAAGGGAATACCTTTGGCGACTTACATTTTGGTGAAACTGAGCTTAGGCCTAGGCTTGCTATCTTGGGCGATGTGGATCTTGATACGATTTCAGACTGGAACTCACTTATTGGTTCGGCCAGAACACTTCCCCCGAAAGCTCCCGGAGTTATTCAGGCAAGGCAATCGGCCATTATTTTTTTACAGCTCTCAGGGGAAAAAGACGCTGTCATTCCAAAGGTCATTCACCATCAACTAAAATTCACTGCTCAAAATGTCGTCACGAAAATGGAATATGACGTTAAGATTGACGGTCGGGAGCCAGTTGTTCTTATGTCACCATTTCATAGTGGCATTTGGTTTCCTTTTAATTCAACAACAGATATCTCAGCTCATCGTCGATCAGTTTTGAGGTTTCATGGAAAACATTATATTGCCCAAAGATTTGCCATTGATTGGATGCGAATTGGGGACGATGGACGCGCCTTACTTCAAGGTACCTCTTCAAAAGTGAATTCAAATTATTATAGCTATAGCACACCTATTTTCGCTGTGGCTGATGGGGTCGTGAAAAAGGTAACCGACGGAATTACAGAAAACATTCCTGATGTCATAGAGCGTGCTATTACAATAAATGAGCAAACGGTCGCAGGAAACTCGGTCGTCCTTGAAATTGGCAAGAACCGCTATGCTCTGTATGCCCACATGCAACCGGGGAGTCTCAAAGTTAAGCCAAATGAACACGTCAAACGTGGTCAATTGATCGGACTTCTGGGTAACTCGGGAAACTCAACTGGCCCTCACCTTCATTTCCACGTTTGTGATGGACCTTCAGTCCTAGAATGCCAAGGGATCCCCTACGTTTTTGAGGACTTTACCCACCAAGAAATTCAGACCAGTGGCACCGACATCGAGACTCTTCAATTTATTGGAGTGGGCGACATTAAAAAGTCTCACCTTGAGTTTATTTGGACTAATCAACAAATAGGCTTCCCAATTTTTTAAAACTTCCCGCACAATTGTCGACTACGAATACATAAACTGGATTGGAGGTGAGAGAATTGAGATTTCGCGAATATAGCATTGTCATGAGTTTCTTCGGTCGGCGGAAAATCGTCGATCACTTCAAGTTGTTCGCTGATTTTGGAAGCATCAAGGGCTCGTCATCAAGCCAATGGTGTTTCTCGGCAGCCAAAGCAAATCTCATGATGTTTTCTTTAACCTCCTGACTGGCAACAAAGACCTGAGCACTTGGGAACTCCCGCTTTAATGTAGCCAAGTAATCAATCGAGCTTACTCATTGCGATGGAAACTTGAATGTCTAAAATTTATCAATAGCATATTTAAGGATGACAAGTTCCTGCACGATTATCTGGATCTTGCGGGTTATAGGGACACGGAGGACAAGGAGTAACGTGGCAAGTTCCTGCACGGTTATCGGGATCTTGAGGATTATATGGGCAAGGCAAACCGCACTCTGCATTCAGCATTGGCCTCACGCTCTTCAGAAAACTTTGAACATAGAGGGTTGTCCGATGTCTTTGACTGTCATTCTCGGAACGGCAAAGTTCATAAATCGCATAAAGTTGAAGGTCAATTTTCGAAAGATTCAAAATTGAAATACGACATCCTGGCTCTTGCCGAGATAAACCCATCACCTGTTGCGCTAACGTATTAAATTGAGCTTCAGCTCCAGGACGGACATGAAAATAGGCCAACGGCCGACTCTGTGTCCAACCATTGGAGCATTGCAAAATCACAAAAATAGACAAAATCATTTCTTTCATTTTATGTCCTTTCGTTTCAAATGAGGTCTCTCATATAACGTACAATATCCCTTTGGAAAATTAGTATATTTAGAATGGCATTATTCTGAAAAACAGAACGATAGGCGGGATGATGGCACTTGATCAGCTTAGTTCACTGGTAGCTTTTTTAAATACCTAGAACCATCTCTCACCACCAAGTGTCGCAATTTTTTTAGATTTTGAATACTTTTAGAACTGGCCTAGGCATTTCAATTAAGCAGATGCCAATTTTTGGATGCTCCTCATTTCATTTTTCGAAACAAAGCGTCATCGCACGTCTTGATGGTGGTTCTGACAAACGAGTTCCCTCACTACCCTTGCTTGCGCGAATCGCCGCAGCTTGTGGCGCTCACTTTGAGTTTGGATTTTCCTTTGGACGAGCAGGTTAAATTCTTCCGACCCGAATAATCCAAAAAACAATTGAATTCCGAATCTAATGGAGGTCTTGATTTGCGAGCTTTCGGTAGCAAAGAGGACCTTTGAACCATTTGTTTTATTGTCAGCATCAAGAGAATTATGATAGGCCTAGCTCCCTAGGCATCTCTAAGAAGGACAATGGGAGTTTCTATGAAATATCTGTTCAATGCGGTTTTCTTCTTATCAATATGGCTGTCTTTGGCGAGTGCTCATGCCGATAACCTTCAAAATTGCTTAGATTTCGGGAATAGCTACAAGGAGTGTGCGTTACGCTGTGGTGATTTGAATAGTTGCCTCGACTTTGGCAACGGCTACAAAGACTGTGCGCTGTTTAGTAGAAATATAAATAATTGTCTGAACTTTGGGAACTCTTATAAAGATTGTGCATTACATAATGGCAACCTAAATGATTGCCTTGCTTTTGGAAATAGCTACAAGGAATGCACCCTCTATAACGGTAGTTTGGGCGACTGTCTTGCTTTCGGAAACAGCCACAAAGAGTGTGCTGGAAATCAGCGATAACCTGCCAATCAATCTCTGGTTTTGAGACCGTCTCTTTGGCCGCAAATCACTTGTAAATCGGGCAGAAGAATTGTATTCGCAGCTTTCAGGATCAGACTATAAGGAAGCCTGGGAAGTGGCCGCAAAACCAGAGATGCTTAAGCGCTTGGTTACTGAAGTACGAAAGTTCAAAGGAAGCAATGAGAAGTATTGGCCATTCGATGACGTCGATCAGCATACGCCAGTAAAGTAAGCATCGCGGACCAGCTTCTTGGCCGTGAACCACTTAGCCCAAATGACCTAAGCTGACAGAAGTTCATCCAAATCAAACTCAGGAAAAACTTTTTTAATTTCAAGAAGTGTCAGGAATTCAGGATTAGCCGTCTTTGAAGATTCTAGCCGCTGATAGCTATAAATATTCTTAAAACCCATTTTCTGTGCGACTTCTTTTTGAGTCATATGGTGATTAAGCCGAAGTTGCCTCAGACAGAACGCAAATGCTACTTTAGGCTTAACTGGAACCTGTACAATATTTTTACCTTTAAGATTCTGTTTGGGAAAAGAAAATTGAATTTTAGAATCCCCAGGTTCATCTAAAAATAAATTAAGTGCTTCTTGCATATTTTTTTGAAGATCAGTTAATGAACGACCTTCAGTATTGCAGCCCTTTAGCTCAACACATTCTGCCCAATAACCTTTGCCCTCTTTGTGAATTTTGAAATTATAGTTCATTTTATTTCTCCGAAGTTTTTAATCGTTTCAAGAGTTTCTGTTCCAATCCTCGTTTTAATTCCCGGTGCATTGGTATTGTTCACGATCAGGGCCTTTGCCAATAATCACATGACTTCCCTTTTGCCGAAGGACTGTCCAGCCTTTCTCTTCAAACAAACGAAGCATGTCTTTTCCACTCAAAGGCATTGGTGTTCCTCAATTATGATAATACCAAGTATAGTTGGTATTGGCAAGAACTGTGCCTCGGGAGTCAACGGAGAAAAAGAAAAAGCCAGGTTTTTAAACCCAGCTCTTTTTGAAATTATCTATTAATTTCATATACTTGTCTCATGTGGCAGGGGCGCCCAATCCACTCCCCAACCCACCGAAGTCGTTTAGAAATTTAGTGTCATTAACCGTTTAGAAGTTGTCGATCCAACACACAGAGGTATTGAGCGGTCCACTTGTAACCGACGTTAGGTCGCAAATAGGTCGCATTTCCGCTTAGGCGCTCAAAACTTGCAATTAACTTTGTAGTCAAGTTCGTCGGTGGAGGATTGAATTTTGAAAGCACCATTCTTGTGGACACCGACCACTTGTGAGTATTTTCCACCGTCACGGAAGTCAAACTTGTCATTAGCCCAACTATGAAACAAAATTTGACCTTGGTTGTTTTCGCTTCCGATCAGTTCAACCGTCGCCTCCGACCCCGCCTTACCTTGATCTACGTTATTGCCGTGGTCATCCGCGATGAGTATATGCAGAGCCAATTTTGCATTAGCGTCAACAAATGGTTCAACCGAGACAAAGAGGTTACTATCGTCCGAACCCAAGTGAAATTTCCAAAGAGACAAGTATTGGTTTCCGGTGTGGCGATTTGCAACTGGAGTAAACTCGTCCGAGCTTAAGTCAACGCCATTTAGTTTGTCCAACACGTCAATATGACATTGACCGGTGGATACCTTAACGGGGGTAAGATTTTGGTTTTTAACCATGTCATCAAAGTTTATGTTAGACGTGTTGTCCGCAAACGCAAACGGACCAACGACTAAAAAACTCAAAGCCAAAAGAGATATTTTAATTTTCATTCTATTTCCTCTCAAAATAAATTTGGCGGCGTCTCAATTGCACTCGCTATGATTTGAGGTCGCCGCACATCTAAAACAGTCTACGTTTGCAAGCCCAACATGGTTTCCATTGCCCACGTCAATAGGAGAGACTTTAACCCGCAACCCTATTGAATGGGGAATGACGGGATTTTTTGGACTTGGGGCAAGACCCCCGGTTGAAAAACCAAGCAGTTGTTGCGATTTTTCGTCATAGACCAAAATGGTCGAATCACTAGAATTGTGGAGCCTCACGACATAAGTAAGTCCAAGGTCAGACCATTGTGTCTCGGTTTTTCCTTGGTTGATTTTCACCTTAGAAGCTACGACTTCCTTGCTCATATTTTTCACGCCATTGGTGTCTGTGTACTCATTCCATGTCCGGCATACGAGGTTTTCACTGGACGCCATTGCCGTTGCAGAAATAACCATGCAACCCAAAAGGCCGATGAATGTCACTCGACTACATATTTTCTTCATGTGTAAAGCCTCACTTCAAAATTTCTAATTAAACGGTCGAGGTATCTTAAGCAAACTGCAAGCCATAGGGACTAAGAAGCGTAATGTTTATAGAGGGCGATCAACTGAAATAATTATCTAGTAACTCCTCAAAAATGACCAAAATTTCACTTGGTTACGGGTACGACGTTTACAAAGTTTGTCTTTAATCGAGTCATAACCACGAAGGAGATCATGTATCCACTTTACATTTTTATTTGCTGAGTGGCCACTATAGGGCGGATTACCCATAACCACCATTATTGGACTGCCAACTTTAATTTTGGAGGCCGCTGACGCCTCTTCGGCAAGCCAACTGAATAGGAGATCCTGGGACCTTTTGGCTGTTTCCTCCAAGGTATTTGTTAAGTAAACACCCAGCCTTGTTTCGTCGTCAAACTCGTATCCCATTTCCTTCAATTGGAGACCAAGTTTCAGGTGGGCAATTGCATAGGGAGCCATAAGGATTTCAAATCCAAACATTCTTTTTAGAAGGGACTCAGAGACATATTCACCCCAGGCTCCGCGTTTCTTGGAGAATCTTTTGTAGATGCGTTCGATGGCAGTATGCAAAAAACTTCCGGTGCCAAGAGCTGGGTCGAGAATTAGGGTCTCCTCATCAGCAAGCCCTTTTTTCTTCTCAAACTTTTCAATTAACAATGTATCGACTGAGTTCACAATGTAATCAATGACGGGGTCCGGAGTATAAGTATATACGCGGTGATCTCGGATGGAATCGGAAAATGACCTTCAAAAACTTCTTCTGACTAGGTTATTGAAATTACTAAAAGAAAAAGGCCTGGAAGAAATCTTCCAAGCCCTTTTTATAAAATGGCTCAGGTTCGACATCCCTTTAACCCAGAGACAACACTGTATTTTTGCAGGGGAATTGACTACGAAAATGACTACAAGGAGATTTTTTGGAATTTTGCACGATTGAAGGTGGCAGGAATCGAACATGAGAAATCGTCGGCTACGAATACATAAACTGGATTAGCGGTTTGTAGTTCCTGTTCTTCCGGGCCTGATCTAGCGCAACAATATATTCTTTTCTTCTTTTTGCTGGATTGTCTTTCAAAGAGTTACCCCACGTCGGCCCTTTTCCCCTTCTATTTTGCAGAAGTGTTGAATCAAAATTCTTCCAAAACGACCATTTCCATTTGGAAAAGGATGTATTGTTTCAATCCTTTCGTGGAAGCGCGCGGCAATCTCTTGGAAAGGCATTTCACGTTTTTCCATCCAGTGTCTTAGGTCATCTTCTAACTTTTTGAATGCTGGCCAAATGTCATATGGCTGAAGGAAGTCGGCATTTTGCAATTCATGTTCACGGATTTCACCGGCCCAGGTCCAAACGTTACCAAAGAGTTTCTTGTGAAGTTTCCGCCAAAAATTATAGGTAAGACAATTTTCATCGGAACCTGTTAACCAAGCCATTCCTTCGGCAATATTGGATTCTTCATTTTCATCCAACTCCCCTACCGTTTGAATTTTCTTTATCTTCAAACCCTTTTGGAGTTCCGGGGGAAGAGGCGTCTGGCCGTCTCGATCTTTGAATAAAAAGTTGTCTACCAAACGTCGCTCTTTTCTATAAGAGTCCGCGCCAGTCTTTCTACTCGCGTTTTCATATCTCCGTCAACTTTTTGATCTTCAAGAGTCATATGGGTGTCAGCTTCAATCAGAATTCTCTTTGCCTTCTCAATGGCCTTACCTTTTAAAAGGGCATTTATGCTTTCTTTCGGAACAAAGGCGTAAACGACCTCACATTCCATGGCCTGGGCAATCTTTCTCAATGTTGCAAGAGTGACAGTTCCTTTTGCCTCATTTCTCTCTGCTTGAGCAATCGTGGGCAGGGCGACTCCGGACCTCTCGGCAAGCTTCTTCAGCGTCATGCCTAACCGAGACCTCGTCACCTTTACAAAGTTCTAACTGCCTTAATTGAGCTCGGGTGATCCCGATGTAACCGGAACCATCACCCATGCCCATGAGGCCACATTGGTACTTCAGCCGATCATTTAAGATGCAAACCAATCTGATAAAAAACTTACCTCCCAGTTTTCCTATACTTTTCTTTGATACTCCAAGGAAATGAATTCCTTCGTGATCAGAAAACGATTGAACTTGGGTTTGATACAAGATTGGCTTCATAAGTATTCCGTTCGATTACTTTCTCGGACCAGCAGTCAAAATAAACGACGTCTTTCCGAGAGAATTTGCCCAAAGATTGAAGCTAACAAATCCCGGAGTAGAAGAGTTGGGCACTTCGAGTTTTTCAACCTTAAGTGCGTGCACAGTAAACTTGTACGTATGTTTTCTCCCAACTGGAGGACACGGACCAAAATATCCAGGCTTTCCGGCATCAGTCATCATTTCTGCAGAGCCCTGCGGAATCTTGCCTTGGCTTAAGTCCCCCACATCAATTTTGCTGACACTTGCAGGAATATTGATCAATACGTAGTGCCAGAAGCCAGAATCTGTGGGGGCACTTTCATCGTGGACAGTGATCGCAAAAGATTTCGTCCCCTCAGGTGGGTTCCTCCACTCCAAAGCAGGAGAAAGATTTTTTGCAGTACATCCAAAAACATTTGCGTAGTAGTCCGCCGGAATTGATTGGCCAGACTTGAGATTGCTTTTGATTTCAAATTTTCCACCTTCCGCTGCGTTTGCCGCCGTACTCAAGAAAAAAACAATACTTGTGGAAACCAAACTGTTAAAAATCGACTGTAAGTTCATAGACATTATCCTCCGTTTTTATTGTTATTAATTTAATTTTGTTTCCCAGCCTTTACGACAAAGGAGGCCTTACCAAGCAAATTTGCCAATAGGTTAAAACTCACAAATCCCGGCGTCGACGCTGGTGAGACTCCCAATTTTTCGACTTTCAGAGCATGGACCGTAAATACATAGGTGTGTTCTCGCCCCACTGGTGTACATGGACCGAGATAACCAGGTTTGCCGGCATCTGTAAGAGACTCAATCGCGCCCTCTGGGATTTTACGACGGGTCAAATCGCCCAGACCAATTCGATTGGTGTTGACGGGTACGTCGAAAAGAACATAGTGCCAAAAACCAGAACCCGTCGGAGCATCTTGGTCAAATACTGTTACAGCAAACGACTTGGTCCCCTCTGGCACATTTTTCCACTCCAAGAGAGGGGAAAGGTTTTTGGAAGAATATCCAAGCTCATTTCCATAATAATCTTCTGGAATTGACTGCCCAGCTTGTAAATTGCTCTTCAGTTCAAATTTCATTTCATTAGATTGTTTCATAATGCCTCCACTAGTTGGGATACGACATGCATCCCTAAACTCCAGCCAAATTATACTGGATAATTGTTTATTAGAATGGCATATTACTTAATGTACTATTAAGGGTGGCTTAATAATGAACAGAAATGAATTGGACGGTCTCCTCGCTCTTAAAGTTGTAGCGGAGAAGCGAAACTTTGCAGCTGCAGCGATAGAATTGGGAATATCCCCCTCGGCTCTAAGTCAGGGGATTAAACAACTTGAGGGCCGACTTGGGGTGGCACTTCTTTCAAGAACTACCCGAAGTACGAGCTTAACCGAGGCCGGGGAGAAATTTCTTGAACATGCTGGACCTGCAATGGAGAGAATTCTCGCCGCTCTACAGGAAGTTGGCACCTATGCCAAAAAACCCTCAGGCTTACTCCGCATCAATACTCTGAGATATGCATATCCTTCATTCTTGGCCGAGAAAATAAGGAGTTTCTGTCAAAAGTATCCGGAGATTTCAGTAGAAGTCGTTCTCGAGGATACGCCCTCAGACGTAATAGGCAAAGGCTTCGACGCGGGGGTTCGCTTATCGGATATCTTGGCCAAAGACATGGTGGCCACAAAACTCTTTGGCCCTATCAGATGGGTGATTGCAGGTAGTCCAAAATATTTCAAAAAGAACAAACGGCCGACTCATCCTAAAGAGCTCCTACAACACAACTGCATTAGGGTACGTTCTGGAGAAGAAATCTACGACAACTGGGAATTTGAGCGAGGAGGAAAAGCGTTTGAAGTTCAGGTTAAGGGATCTCTCATTCTTAGCGACCCTCTTTTGTCAGCTGATGCTGCTTTCGAAGGGGTAGGCCTGGTATACGTGACAGAGGATGTTGTCCAGGAACGAGTCAGTGAAGGAGAGCTTGAAATCGTATTGAGAGAATTCTCACCAACAAGTAGCGGCTACTATCTTTATTTTCCGCAGCGTTCACAAATTCAACCGAAGCTTCGAGCTTTCATCGAGCATTTTAAAAGCAAGCAGTAGTCAATACTAAAAGTTGCTGACACTGAATCTAATTCGCAGATCATTTCCTTGATCAGAAATCATTAGGTCAAACCATCCTCCATCAAGATGATTTTTTAAAGTGTCCTGCGTAATTTTTTAAAACTTCCCGCATCATCTTTTGGTACTTAGTTCCCAAGTTCTTTGCAGTCGCTTTAAAAAAATTCACCGTTTCATCATCGACAGTCAAAGTAATTTTCTTCAAATGCTCTTTGGGAATAAGTTGTGCAGGTGAAGGTAAAAAATCGGCAACTCTTGTCAAAGAGCCGACAGGTTCATCACTTCTTTTTTTCTTTTTCATAAAAGCTTTTTCCTTTTCTCCAAAAACCAGCACCTAAAATTCTGATCCTTGGTTTTCTGTAAGTAAATCGCACCGTCAAAACCTTCGACTTCACAAGACCAATACAAAAAAGTCTCGGCTCAGTTTGGCTGTGGGCTTCATCTTGAGCAATGATACGATGAGAATCTAAGAAAGCTTCCGAAGCGGTCGCGAAGTCCACGCCATGCTTTTTAATGTTTTCTCTTTCTTTAGACTCATCCCATTCAAATTGCCCATAACTAACCGTCTTTGCCATTCATCACATAATACAAAAAGTATGGCTAATTAGCCATATAAAAGTATGTATATTATTTCAGTGACTGGACAAGGCTGGGCAAAAAAGACTAGGGCGAAAAAATCGCTAGTCCTTTCAAGGTCTTCTAAAGTTGTGGCTCAGGTGAATCAAATAAGAAACCCCTTGGAAATTTGTTAGTAATTCCAAGGGGTTATATACTGGCTCAAGTGGCAGGGGCGCCCAATCCACTCCCCAACCGCTCGAAGTCATTTAGAAATTTAGTGTCATCAACCGTTTAGAGTTGTCGATCCAACACACTGAGGTCTTGAGCGGCCCACTTGTAACCGACGTTAGGTCGCAAATAGGTCGCACTTATCTATTGCTTTAGCGGCTCATAAATTTTGGGATTGAGTTTACCATCGTCACGAAGCGCCTCGTTCGGCGAGTACCACTTGATTTGGCTGATATTTCGCCGGTCATAAATTCCAATTCGAGTTAAGAAAATTCGGTCGTCGGGAAATTTATTCGTGTCTGCTCGGTACTCTTCCCCGCCTTGCCACGCAACCGCCGCAAATACATAAGATGAAGGGTACTGAAATTGAAGAATGACCCTCTCATCGGAATCCGCAGGTAAAATACCGACGACTTTGCCATAGTTTTTGTCAAAGTCGGTGCCGCCCCATTGTAACGCTTCATTGAGGCTCACGCTCATGCACCGCCAATTTTCATTGACGTGATGGGTTTCCAAAAAGCGAGAGTAATATTGTGAGGGACTTGCCCCAATGCCGCGATAGAGTGTCATGGGCTTAAGGGACGCATCGGGCATTTGAGCACTCTCAACGAGAATGTCTAGGCGATACTTTCTTAGAGTCTCCACGACCTCGGTCTGATAGCCAAAATCAGTTAGACGCTTAACGCCCTCGGCAATTTCGGTTTCGTTGGCGACGGTGTTTCCACTGGTAACAACAAGGTTATTATTCTTCGGTGAGATAGCCAACGAGGACAATGAAATTGACAACAGTGCAAGGGTCACAAATATTTTCATAGCTTTACTCTTATTTGGCGGGGTCATTTAGCTTCAATGCTCAAAAAACCCCTCATTGTGGCGTTGGTCTCGTCTTTTCGGAAACTATAATAAGCATTGTTCATTGTACAAACTAAGAGATAGTCCCCTTCCGTATAGATCGCGAGGCTCATAAGACCCGCCATTGGCGCGCCCTGCTCAATTTTTGTTGCTTGCAAAGTTTGAGGAATTTCACGACTTGATTTTGGACCGAGTGCAAACATGCAAAATGGTCCGGCACCTTCAACGGCGGTTTCTTGAGTAACTAAAACGCCATTTTGCATACCGATGTAGTGACGGACTTTCGCGCTATCATTTGTCTTTAACAAAGAGTCACTATCAATAACTTTAAGTTTAACTTGGGAAGGGTCAAGGGTCACAAGGGTCGGGCTTTCGGCGGATGCCAAAGGGCCAACGGCTAAAAGAACCAACACTAAAAGAGACATTTTCATTTCACTTACTCCTTGCAACGCCGCCTTAAGGCGGACAAATAGTCTTTGTAGCTTTGTTTTCTATGAGCAATTTGGCGGCCATGGTCAGTAAAGCTCTCATTGGCGTTGAGTGGATTGTCCCAAGTAAAAATTTTAAATTTCGAGTCAAAAAAAGTCTCTTTTTTCAACGGACAAGGTGAGAAAGCCCAATGTCCGATGCCTCTAGGGGCGACTCTCTCGACTTAATAAACTCGTCAATTTCGTCGCGAAGTTGGTGAGCCCGTTCAAGTTTTTCGGCTTCGGTCATTTCTTCTTTGACGAAAGGTACCGGATCAATTGGCTTTGGAATGAGCAATCTTAGGCGGTCCCAAACTTCTACGGAGCCTTCGTCCAACCGTGCCATTAAAATAATCATTTTCCCTGCAAGCTCAAGGTCGCCACAAGCCTTAGCGGACAAGTAAATCTCCGTGGCTTGCTCGTAGCGCGTTTGCGTTTTTATATGATGATGGACGAAAACGGAATGGGGGTTGAAGGTGAAAAGACCCAAGAGGCTCACAAGATTTTCCCAAAACTTGTCGTTGGCTAGGCTCATTTCCATTCGAGCTTCATCGAGTGTCCGTCCGTTTGAAATTTTGTATTTCAATTGTCTTAGAGCGTCTTGGTAACGAGTATCGCCATAAAGCCGTTGAAGTTTGTCGGCGTTTTCTTGTTGGAGTTGTCCCGCGACTTTTAAAACGCTTGTGTTTTGCATTGCAACAAGCCCCGGTCGAAGTGTTTGATCCACTTAGCGTTTCTTCGCGGCGGGCCGTGTCCTCTCCCATTGAGCATATTGGTCAAGGGCCGTCGTGACAAGGTCCGTTGTGGTCCAACCCTTTTCATCGGCCAACTTGTCCAACTCTTTTAAAAGAGTCTCCGGCAAACGCCAAGACACCATTTTCTTTTCACCGCTGCAATAAACTTTAGTCGGTATATTGAATTTCATCATACCTTAAACAATACAACGTCAATACAGTATTGACAATGTTAATACATTGCGTCATACTGAAATAATGGAAGTTGACAAGAAAATCGGCATTTATGTTCGAGTTTCGACGAGTGACCAAAGCACCGATCTTCAAGAGAGGGAAGTGTTGGCCTATGTTAAAGCCAGAGGTTGGTCCCAAATAACGGTCTATGAGGACAAATTGAGCGGTACCCATGACAACCGCCCCATGCTCAAAAAACTTCTTAGCGACGCCCGCCAACGAAAATTAGACGTTGTTATTTGTTGGAAGTTGGACCGGCTCTTTCGGTCCCTCAAGGGTTTAATCCTCACACTCCAAGAATTTCAAGAATTGGGTGTCGCATTTATTAGCCTGCGGGACAACCTCGACCTCACGACGGCGACGGGTCGCCTCATGGCTCACATTTTGGGCGCGTTTGGGGAGTTTGAGGCGAGCGTGATCCGCGAGAGAGTTGTGGCGGGCCTTGCTAATGCCAAAGCCCGTGGCCGAGTCTTGGGGCGTCCACGACGGCGCGACGATGAGAAAATAGGAGTGCTACGGTCGCAAGGGTTGTCCATTCGACAAATCGCCCGACAACTTGGAATTTCCAAGGGGGCCGTCCAAAGAAGTTTAACAAGTGTACCGAAAACCCCGCTGTTTTAAGGTCGAAAAGCGCCGGGATTTTGAGGGGCCGCAACCCCGTTTTTGGTTGTACCGGAAATTGTAGTTTTGGGTACGACCCACCCCATGTCTAGGGATTTTCACGCAACGTCGGACGTTTTGGTTGGCTAATCGGATTTAAGTCAAGAGGTTGTCCATGAAGTCCGTAAAAATCGTCGTGTCTACAAAAATTTCGGAAATACTCAAGCAACGCCTTGAGGGAGAAAATCTTAGTCAAATCGCCCGAGAGCTTGGGATCAGTAAATCCCTACTCGCCGATTGGGTCGCGTCCAGACGATTGCCAAGCCTGCGAAACATTGAAGCCGTGGATATCCGTGAAGAGAAATACGGCTATGACTTAAAACACTTTCCCTGCTTAGAACTCAAAGCCAATCATGCTTTTGGGCTCATAGCAATGGCTGCAC
>Ga0206873_1195_pt1 | contig 17911 bp, 18 predicted proteins | sample Alteio_BWOrgCont_11_FD_152631 | JGI IMG/M metagenome (GOLD analysis project Ga0206873, IMG submission 152631) | Enriched cells from forest soil in Barre Woods Harvard Forest LTER site, Petersham, Massachusetts, United States -... | ecosystem: Environmental > Terrestrial > Soil > Temperate forest >...
ATCGATGATTACGCGCATCACCCGACAGAAGTATCGGCAACGTTAAAGGGCGCTCAGGAATTTAACCGCTACGGGGGTGGCCGTGTGATTGCCATGTTTCAACCGCATCGCTACCAGCGCCTAAAAGCCTTATGGGATGAGTTTACCGAGGCTTTTGACGATGCCGACGAAGTGATTGTGGTGGATGTCTACAGTGCCGGAGAAGCGCCTATTGAGGGTATCGATAGTCGCCAATTTATGGAAGCCTTGCATCATCATGCCAAGGATTACTGGCCCTCCACAGATTGGAACCTGGTTTTGGCGCGGCTCAAAACAATTTTAACGCCCGGTGACTTGCTGATTACGATGGGGGCTGGCGATATTACCCAGTTGGGCAGGATGCTGGTGGCCGAGTCGTGATTTCGGGAACCCAGTTTTGTACGTACCGGGTCGGTGGTGCTGTTGCGATGAACGCCGGCGCGATGGGGCAAGAGACGGCAGACATTGTTGATTTTGTATGGTTGTACAATCTGCAATCCGGTAAGATGGAACAATGGCCCAAGGCCAAATTAAACTTTTCCTATCGTAAAAGCGCCATTCGTCCGCAACATATGATTGTGCTATCGGCCCAGCTCACGTTTCAGCCGGGAAATGCGGATGCTATTGCCGAATTGATGAAGAAAAGTCTCAAGTTTCGCCAGGAACATCACCCAAAAGAACCCAACGGCGGCAGTGTATTTCAAAACCCGATGCCCGATAAACCCGCTGGTCGCCTCCTGGATGAGTTGGGGGCAAAAGGCTGGAAAGAGGGTGGCGCCATGGTGAGTCCGCGCCATGCCAATTTCATTGTGAATACGGGCAATGCCACCTCAACGGATATCTTGAAACTGATGCTTCGGATGAAAGAAGCCATCAAAACCCATTATGGATATGACGTCCACCCGGAAAATCGCTTTGTAGGCGATGCCACTCAAGAAGAGGAGGAAATATGGTCTCAACTGACAGTGTAATTGCGGTCTTATGTGGTGGGTTTTCGGCTGAAAGAGAGGTCTCCCTCAGATCCGGTAAAAACTGCTACGAGGCGCTTCAGCGTCTGGGATATGCAAACACGGTGTTAATCGATATGGACCGTACGGTCGCCTGTCGGCTGGTGGATGAAAAAATAGAGGTCGTCTTTTTGGTCCTGCATGGCAAATATGGTGAAGATGGCTGTATTCAGGGCATGCTCGAAATTCTAGGTATTCCCTATACCGGTAATCGTGTGATGGCAAGCGCCCTGACGATGGACAAGGATATGACCAAACGTATTCTGAAAGAAGCCGGGTTGCCTGTGGTGCCGTCGGTCACGGTGTATCAAAACGGCAAACGCTCGGATGACCCCTCGGTCTGTAAGACGCTACAATTTCCGGTAATGGTCAAACCGGCGATAGAAGGCTCCAGTATCGGCATGAGCAAGGTGGATGACTTTTCAAAATTGTCCGGTGCCTTGGAAACCGCCTCCCGACATTGCTCTTTGATTCTGGTGGAGGAATTCGTGACGGGTAAGTCTGTCACGGTGGGTGTTTTCGAGCGAAACGGTGAAACGGTCGTCACCCCAATTCTCGAATTTCGCACTAAAACGGAATGGTACGATTACGAAGCCAAATACACGCATGGCATGACTGAATTTATTCTCCCCGCCGAACTGCCGGAGGAGGTAACGGAGGCAATTCAAAAAACCACGCTAAAGGCCCATCAAATTGCGGGCTGTACCGGTTTGTCCCGTGTAGATTTTGTCATTGACACGGAGAATCGGTTTTATATTCTGGAAATCAATACGATTCCGGGCATGACGGACCTCAGCGATTTGCCGGCGCAGGCAAAAGCCATGGGTGTTTCTTATGATGAGCTGGTAGAATGTATCTTACAAACGGCACATTAGGGGATGTGAATGGATAATCTTCCGGAAAACCCGTCGGACCATACCAATATTGTGAGTCTGTTTCCCATACCCCAAAAAAACCGCAGTTCAGAAGCGTTTGAAGAAGTTCCGCTTCCGGATATTCCACTGCCCGGCAGACATTACGAGCAAAAAGCCCGCAAGCGCCAGGAAGTGTTTCTGCAAAAACGGCGGGCGACTAAGAAACGGCGCGTCTTTTATAACCGCCTCAAAATACTGTTGCGTCTGGTATTTTGTGTGGTGCTGACGGTTGGGGTCTATGCCGCAAGCCGTTTGCCTATTTGGTATGTAGCACCGTCCCAGGTCTCTATCCAGGGCAATCAGTTGCTGACACCGTGGCAGCTTCAGCCGCTATTGGCCCCGGTTATTCGTCAGCCGATTTATCTAATCAATCCCCTCAAGATTGAACAGACCTTGAAGCAACAAGTTTCGCTGGTGGATCATGTCTATGTAAGGCGACATTTGTTTCCCACGGGGCTGACGGTTGCAATTACCGAAAAACCGGTTTGGGGTGTGGTATATCAGAAACTGCCACCGACACAACCTATTTCTTTGTTGCATTGGGATGGAACACTCACCGATTTGACCTCGTTCAGTCTTTCGTCAGATGCCTTGACGCGAGTGGGGCATCCTCCCGTCCTCATCTCGTCGGGACAGCTTCCGAACAACCCGGCTCTGTTGAGCCAATATCGCGATATCACGGCTTTTTTAAACAGTAATCCCCAATTGGCCAAGCTTCAATATGTTGATGTATCAGACCCACAAGATTTAAAGGCCGCTTTTGATGGTTTTCTGGTTCGGATAGGCCAGCCCAATAAAACCATGATGACTCGTTTATCCCGCTTGTTTAAGATCATGCCCGAAATCCGAAACTACCAACAGACGATTCAGTGGGTAGATTTGCGTTGGGATCAGCAAATTATTTTTAAGCGAAAACCGAAGATTTAACCATCAGAATGAATCCGTTTTAATGTATTCTGAAAACGGATAGAATTAGGTCTTGGGGATCATTGGCGGTGACTAAAAACGCTCTTAATAAAACAGCATATCGGGTATTACAGCTGCTGCTTTGGCTTTCCAAGGAGCCGTTGACGTTTGAGCAAATTAACGAGCGGTTTGTGGCCGATACTCATATTGGTAAGACGGTTTCACCGGATAGTTTATGGTTTTATCTCAACACTTTAAAGGCTTTGGGCTGTAAAGTGTCTCGGCCGTCACCTCGTAACAATTTTTGTTATCACATCCAATATCATCCGTTTAGTTATCTGGTGACTGCAAAAGATTTGGAAGTATTAAATCATACGCTCGCGTTGTTGGATGACATCCATTATTGGGATGTTCTACACCTGAACCAATGGCTCCATAAACTGTTTGCTCACGTTGCCAATGTAAACCGTACTGATTTGGCCCGTCAATTTTTTCAAGAGAATCGCACAGCCTCATGCCAACTGAATTCATTGGTACAGCAGTTGGAAACGCATGCCCAAAATCATGAGTTGCTGAGTGTCATGTATAACTCGCCCTTGAGTGGGCCAGAGGAAAAAATATTTTTACCCCAAAAATTGTTTCATCATCAAAATGTCATCTATGTCTTGGGGCATACACCTGATAGAATCGAGTCTTCCATGTTCAGGCTCGATCGCATTCAAAATATTACCCCTATTATTCAGCCCGAATTATGTCATCGGTTGTTGCAATATCAATTGGAAAAGCCGGTTTATTTGATTCGGTTTTTGAATTGCACGCCTAAACAATACGAGCCTCTGGGCGAGGAGGAAGAAACGTTTCGTGATCCTTTCAAAGAAGAACATCTGTTTGTAAAATTTCGGTGTGATAATTTATTTTTGTTACGACAAAAATTACTCTCCGGTGACTTTCATTTTCAGGTCATTTATCCGCAAGACTTTCAACATGATCTTCAGCAAACCCTGGCAAAGATGAGGCAACTTTACGTATGACCCCTAAAAGTGTCTCAGCTTATCGATTGCTCTATATTTACCTCCTGCTTTGCCAGCATGGACAAATGACCAGTGAAGAACTGTTTGATAAACTGCAGCATCAATTGGCCACGGGACAAACGTATGCGTCTGAAACATTTCAAAAGTATCTGCAAACCCTTCGTACATTCGGATGCCGCATTAGTCGTATTGATAAGCAGGGACAGACGCTTTATCGGTTGGAAGATCATCCTTTAAAAATGTCCTCGACACCCAAGGAAATCAGTGCTTTACAGGTTATATCCACTATTCTCAGTGCTCAACCTATTCGAGATTTGTATCATCAACTGTGCCGTTTGTGTGACAACGTGACCGTCTGGAATGATATTTCTACACTTACACTCCCCAATGCTTCCAGAGAAGTGGAGCAATTTCAGCAGTATTGCCGAGACGGCCAACTTCTGGAGATTCACTATAAAGACCATGACGCTGTTCCTGTCACACTTCACGTTGAACCCATTGAGGTTGTTGCAGGAAAAAAACGGATTTACTTGTTGGGTACGGAGCTGAAATCCAACAAAAAAATTCGCTGTGATCTGAGCCGGGTATATTCGCATAAGCAACTTCCGAGCCGGAGTCGATCACAGGCTCAAAAAGTTGTTGTAACCTTCAGATTGACCGGACGGCTTGCCAGTAACTATCGGCTGTATCCGGGTGAAATTGTAAGTAGTCGCGAGCCTGATTTAATCATTCAGCATAAAACCGATGAAGTCGATCAGTTGCTCAAACGGTTATTAAAGTATGGCACGCAATGTGAGGTACTGACACCGAAGTGGGTACGTCTGGAGATGTGTGCCCAAATTGATGCCTTACTGACGGCTATCGAGGATGAGGTTAATACAGAACAAATAAACGGGAACCTGCAAAAATGGCTTTATCATTTTTGTAGCCCACAAACATCGGATGATGGAGGGGTTGATTAACCCCAATTTCATCAGGGTGTACGCCTTGCATGCCCGAGGCCTGCAAAAACGGATTTTTGCGGGATTGAAAATTCTGGGTGGGTTTTGTAATCGGGTTCACTTGACCACTAAAAACTTGTTTTAAAAATACATTCGACATTTTACAAACGCTCCTCTTAAATACCGGCGATTACCGTAATAGTATTTTGATTGATCAAAATTGCAACATCATCCTCTGCAAAAATGAAGGAGATGTTTATTAATCTGTCAATCTAGGCTATATGGTCTAGAAAGTTTTAAAGATTTGGGCTGATTTGACGACACTGGGTTAGTTGTAATAACCACATGATTGCAAATTTCCGAAAACGGCTTACCTTTTCTTTGCGACGATTGCAAGGGATTTTTCTATTTAGGCAAGGAGATTTCACACTATGGGTATGGTTGCCAGCCAGGCTCGACTCGAAGCGCTGACCGCGCGCAAAAGTGATTTGGAATTGACCGGCCAGGAAATTTCCCAGTCCCGTGAGCAGTTGGCTGACTTGATGAACCAGTTGTTCAACACGGCAACCAGTTTGGATCCCAACTCTACACAAGCCATTCAGATTCAACTTCGCATCAACTCGGTCCAGGAGTTGGATCAAACTCTGGAACTTCAACTGAGACGGGTTGACACCCAACACCAGGCCGTTCAAACCGAAATCGACACGGTTCAAAAAGTCATCGCCAAAAGTATCGATTTTACCTACAAAACGTTTGCCTAACCGCTTTAAGGAGATGCTTTTCTATGAGTTACAAAGATATGTCCGAGATTGTCATCTTAAACCAGATTGGCAAGGCAAACGATGAAGCCAAGGCCGACTTATACGAAACCTATGACCAGCTACGCGACTTAACCGTCTCAGGCCCAACCATTGGCGGTGGTGGTATTGGTGCAGCCAGCGGCCTTTTTACAAAATTTGCCCAGCTCATTGGCGGCTCCAGCTTTTCGCCTATTTATCCCGGCCCGGCCATGCAGATTCCGGGCACCTCCTATTTTAGCCCGGTCAATCCCGGTACCGGTGTTGCTCCCGGGGGACAATCCTCCTTCGGAACGGGCCCTTGGTCCCAAACAACTGGTTTACCCGGTAGTGTCGGTGGTTCGGCAGCGGGGTTGGACGCGACCGGTATTTTGGCTTCCCTGGGAACCGGCAACACCACGTCGAACTTCAGCGGCATTGGTGATTCAAAATTTCCGCTTCAAAACGTAGCCATTGGCGGTAGTGCAGCCGGAATCGGCTCGGATCCGACAGACCCTCTTGGCGCGGCTACCGGTGTGGCTGCAGCATCCGGATTCGGTACCAACCTAGTCTTGCCTGCCGCAGGAATTGCAAGCGGTATTGGTGGGTTACTTACCTCGTTGTCTCCCTTGTTTGGCGGTACAGGCTTAGCTGGGTTAGCTGCAGGTACTGTTTTATCCGGTTTGTCTGGTTCAATACTCGCCACCTACCAGAATATTTCCAACCGAGTCCTGAATAACGCCGACACCATGCTGACCAGCAAGGTGAAAAATATAGAAACCGTCGTCAAGCAAATGGATGCCCAGGAAGAAGTGGTCAAAAAGCTCCTGAAAGATGGTCTGGACAGTGACAGAAAAGCCCTACAGGATTTATCATGAATACTGTTTATCTCAACAGCCTCTATAACCTGTTGTTTCGGGACAACCCTTTTCTCTTGCTGTGGCAGGCTATTGTCCAAACCTGCAAGACTTTTTGGCACATCCGTGAAAACCGCGAGCGTGTGCACAATAAGATTGTCCAACTGGAAAACAACCTTCATCTATTTGAAAACGCCATGATCGAAGTCAACCCGGTCCCAACCCACGCTAAGCTCGACACTTATCGGTAGAGCACTGAATAAAGGGCTATACAGGCATCAGAACTTATAAAGGATTGTGTAAATAATTTTTAATAATTATTTACTATAATTTATATTTAATATATATCATGGGCGTAAATCAATAAGGTCAGTTTTTATTTTAAGTTACCAAAATAATGAATATGAGGTGTTTGATGAATACTATCAATTCTTTACATTTTGGAAGAAAAGCTGGACCCATATCTCCCACACCTTCTGTGCAAGAAGGGAGCGCTATACTATTAAGAAATTTAATAAAGCGAATAAATTTTGAAAATACACCCCAGAGACAGCAACAATATGCTGCTTTAGCAGATAAAGAAATCTGTAAACAAGTATTAGGAGTCTCAAAAATACCGGATACTCCTAGAATTAGGGCATTAAAAGCTTACTTTAATGAATACCCCATGAATCCGATTGGACTGGTGCATAATCAGGCTGCGTTTTTCAACGTTGCCGAAGGTATTCAGGCAAGACTGGCTAAACAAATAGCTTTTTTTCTAAAACAGCCGAGGCCGATGAATATGCCAAGGGCTATGAAGATCACTCAACTGGTATTGGTTTCAATGGCTTTTAGTAGTTGGATTAAAGACATTAAAAAAGATCCGGCTGACTTTTTTAAAACCTGTAGAGGAATGGAAAACGCACTTCTAAGTCAACTTCAAGTCGGAGGGGGTGTTCGTTTCGCCGGACGAAGAGATGCTTTGAATGCCCTCTATAAATTTGCAACATGTACTACAGCTTATGCCAGTACAGTCGTCTTTTTAATTGGGGCTACATATTCTTTAAGCGTGCCTGCTACGGGAGGCTTATTAGTTTATCCTAAAATGTTAAAACAATTAGCAGGACATACGGAGCTTAATTTTTACAAGAAAGCAGTTTTAAATCGATTATTACAAATATATCATCCAGAACAATCAAATGATTCCAATTGGAGACGGCAGAAACGTGTGGCAGAATCACTTGCCAACATGACGAAAGTACCACTTGATCAATTAGCAAAAGGAGCTGATAAATATAGTGGCTCCATAACATCTTCTGCGAGTATCCTTGAAAAAGCTGATGCCTCATACCATGACGGAAGTTTAACAAAATCCATAACCCGTGGTTATTATGAATTGTTGAATGGGGAAGCAACAGAAGAATTTTTTGAGGATGTTTCACGGGAGCAAATCAACGGCTGGTTACAATGTGTACATGATACAATCAGAAAATTCCCCGGTGTAGAAGGCTTTATTGAGTTTGCACATCAACATAATCTTGAGCAATATGGATTAGCAGATGCGATTCCAGTGGTGGGTATTTTAACATCCGGACTCAAAGCTTTTGCTATCTCAGGAGTTGGTTCAGCAATGAAAGTAGAACTTCAAAAGACGCATGCCTTATCTAGCGATGGATATCTTTATGACCATGCTAGGAAAATGGGTGCAAAATATGGCGATGTGGGTAAACGTTTAGATGTGGAATGGAATACGTTAAGAGAATTTGTGAGGGGTTATTATACAAACCTCAATGACTATAATCCATTGACGGTTGTTAGAAGATACATTGAAAAATTGTTTTAAAAAAAAATGATAATTCACGCATTATTAGAAAGAGGATTAATTTCTAAAAGTAGTAATTTGTTGCAGAAATGTCCTGTTAGGTTTTCAAGAAAAGACGATTGTTTCAATAAAAACAATAATGATTCTCCTAAATCTCCCACAACTCCTTTAGAACGTTTAATCGATAAAATTATTCAAACAACAATTTCACTAATAGCATATCCCATTACTCAACCGTTTAGGGTGTTAGGTATCGCGCGCGATCTATCGAATCGAATTACTGATGCGAAAGTAGATCGGTTTTTAAAATGGTATTCAAAGCATGAATCTCTCGTATCTAGAGAGAAGAGTAATTTTATAGAAAATTTCATTTACAAAGCACGGTTTGCCTTTTGGATTCTGTTTGGCACAAAAGCTCTAGTTAAGGCTACACGACATTTAGACCCTGGATCTAACATATTCGACTATGATGAGGATGACCGTAGCTTGAAAAATCCAAAGCGGCCTCCCCCTTGCAAATTATCCCTACTAGACAAATTTATATTGAAGTATTGTTTCAAAACAAAACCTATTTGGGAAATTCCTGAAGCTGAATTGCATAAGTTATATGAAGCTTATTATGCACTTTGGCAGACAAGTGAAAATGTTAGGGAGAGGAAATATTTATATGCTGCCCAAGATATCCTAGTAAATTGGAAAAAAGGGCTACCTAATAATTGAGGAGCTTCCTCTGACATGGTCATATCACCTGAAGTCAACCCGGTCCCAACCCACGCCAAGCTGGACACCTACCGGTAGTGTTACAATTGCAATAAAGTACATGACATTTCCCACCGTCATGGGTTAAAATGGACGTGCTTGACCTCTTTTTTATTGATTCGCTTTGGAAAAAGGAGAATATTCTCATGAACGTGATGAACGTTTCTAATGGCTTGGTTCGTTTAAATTCCCAGGCTTTGCAGGCTAAATCCGCTTTAGAGCTTAAAAATGCTGCCCAACAACAAGCTGTCTCTGCCCAAACTCTCAAGTTTGGTAGTGATGAGAAGAAGGACTCAGCAAATGGTGCTCGAGGCTAACATAGTTATTCAGCCATTTATCAAATAACCCGCTCCACAGGACTTCCATTAATACACCGGCATAGGCTCTAAAGTGTATTGCAGGTGCTAGAGTTTTGCCCAAGTCGAATCCAATGTTGCCTATTTCTGTGCCGATAGTCCACTTAATAGCTTGCCTTACGCATAGTTTTAAATTTTGATCCTTTTGTTCGGGAAATTTATTGGCCTTGTAAGCGTATTGCGCTACATCGTAACAAGTGATTAACAGTAAAATTGTGCGGGTAAGACCTGCAAAAATTTGCCCTTCATAATAGCGATAAAGCAAAGACCATAAACGGCTATGTAGAATTGTTTTTTTAAAAAACTCTATCAAACTTAGTCGAGAGCCTTTTTTTAATTTTTGAAACACAATGTTATAGTCCCAATATTCTTTTTCAAAGTAGAGTGTTGGTTTTTTAACCAACCGACTTACCCTGTTTTTGAATTTTTTAGGCAACGGAATCACCTTGTCCAAGCTGTAACCGATTAAATCTCGACCGCCTTTTCGGGCAAGTCGAAGTGTCAAGCAAGCCAACAATGAGGATTCTTTAAAAGCTTCTTGCAAGTCCTGCCATGGAATAGTTTGGTGACAGTGGGGGCAGGCTAGGGTTTTTGAGGAAGTTTGGGGCGCATGCGTCTGATTCCCCCTCCCGTAGGGATAAGGCATGGCCCATGACGTGTTGATGGATCCCGCTGACAAGCCCAATTCTCCATGAAATTCCCAAATTGATAGAACTTGTATATAATAAAAGGAGACATTTATCAAGATAAATAATATACTTAAGCCTTATTCACAGTTCATTTAAATGGAGGCAATGCGGGCGTGGGCTTTCAGTTATAATAAATGGGTTAGACAACGCAGGGAAATTGTGGTGGTTGAGAATTCGGGCAAGCTGACAGAAGCGTCACTTATTGAACAAACGTCTTTACCGGGGCGTAAGGCAGAGTTGCGGCAACTCTTGAAAGCTCTCAATCTTTGTTGTTCCGGGCAGGGCAAAGCCGTTTTGGTGACGGGGGATGAAGGGATTGGGAAGTCTGCTCTTATCGATGCGTTTCTGGAATTGGCGCCTCAATATCACGCCCAAAGCTTTCGGGTAACTTGTACCCCTAAAACCACGGCGCCGTTGTTTTTTGTCTCTATTGTTCAAGCATTATTGGGTCAGGCCGGGCAAGTGGTTCAACAGGCATTGGATCGGATTAACACCCATTTGGCTCCGCTTGAGTTCCGATGGACGCAGGCCGATTTGTTAAAAATGATCTCACTGGTCGGGCTTCAGTCAGCGGTTAGCCATCGGGACGGGTTGTCTCAGGAAATAGTACTGGAAGCCATTTTAAGAAACATGTCGTTTACGAAGCGGATGAATCCACAAGTAAGGCAGCAGCTTTTGCCGGCGGTTACCGAACTGTTAAGTCCACGCCTGACTTTAGCAATGTCCCTGATGAATCCGATTAATGCCGAAGTGCAGCATGCACTCGATGCGGTGCAGCAAATTACAGGGCAATCCCGGTCCATACCGCTTTTAACCACCAGTCTGTATGAGCAGACCCCAGAGGAAGACACATCGCCTCTTGAAACCGTTTCTACGCCCTTACCCGACCTGCTGAGTAATCTTCTCAACTTTATTAATCAAGGCATGCAAAACCGGTCGGCTTGTATGGTGCTGGTGATTGAGGCCTGGGAAAATCTGGCTCGCATGGATACTGAAGAAACCCAGGCGGTAAAGCATTTTCTGAACGAAGTTTTGCGTCAGACGGTGGAACAGCGAAATACCCGTTTGATGATTCTGGTTGAAAACCGCACGGGGCAGGACAGCTATACGCTGGGAGGAAGTCTCTATCAGGCGCTTCGCGTCAAGGTATTGGTGCCGCCTCTTTCTGCCGCTGTCGAGAGCCAGCGCCTCAAAGCCTTTTTATCCCAACAAAAACTGGCCTTTGAAGAACCTGTCATTACAGATATCATCAAACTTTGCCAGGGAAATCCGACATGGTTAACGCTGATGATGCATCGAATTCAGCCGGACAATCAGCTATTGTCCTGGGAGAGCTACCAGGAACGCTACGCGGTTAAAACGCCGGAAGATATGGTGGAGTTTCTCTTTACCCGCCTTCAACTGGCTTTTGTAAGGCGAGAAACCGAGTTTTTACATGTCTTGGAAGCTCTGGTTACCCGCTATGTGGATCAACCCTTTTTCCTGCAGGACGTATTGACCGGATTGTCTGGCAAGATGTCTGTCACGTCCGAAACGGTTTCTGATGTTATTACGGCTTTAAAAGCGCAGCATTTTCTGGTTTCGACCCCGAAAAGCGGACAATACCACTTTTTCACCCCATTTTTACGGGATTTCCTGGTAAGAAAATTCCGCCCCAAAGCACAACCGTTGCCCACGCCGGATAAAGTGGCATCCCTGAAGAAAATTCTGCCGATGGCGATTGAGTCCGGTGAGCTGACCCTTGAAAAAATCCATGAGATTTTCTCAATGACCCAGGCGATGTCGGATGAAAGTCTGCTGACATTTGTGGAAGAGACACTGATTGAAAGTGCCCGAGATCCAAACATGAATATGGCCCAAAAGCTGGTGTTATTGGAAAGTCTTGGTATGTTGGCCACGCCCGATGCTCTGATGGCACTTTTAGAGATGTTGTCGAGCCATCATCCCAAACTGGTTGAACAAGGGTTAACGGTACTGGTTCCGTTTGTCTCCCGGCCTCAAACAGGTCCGCTTCAGCAGGCCATGGAGCAGACATTGATCGATTTGCTTTCTCAGGAGGATGTCGCTATCAAGGCCAGTACCTTAAAATTGTTAATCCAAGCTCCGCTTCATATGGAGGCGTTGTTGCCGTATCTCGTGGAATTAATGCAGGATCAGAATCCCGAGTTGGCGCAGTTTGCTTTGGCGGCTGTGATTCAAAAACGGATTCAAACCCCCGAAGTATTTGAAGCCCTGGAACGCACGTTACAATCCGCCCCTGAACCGGCCATTTTCAATTGGATTTTAAAAGGTTTGGAGCGTTTTGATACCCATGAAGTGGTGCCGGTACTCAGTCGATTTTTAGAGACACAATCCCAGTCGGCTGTATGGGTACAGGCTTTGCTGTTCTTGGCAAATCTGGATTTGGATGCGGCCATGCCTTGGCTGTCTGAGATTTTGATGAGAGAAAAGGGGGACGCCGATCAAAAGCTGATGCTTTTAAAGCGTTTGGGCATTCGACCTCATCCGCTGCGGGAAAAACTACTGATTGAATTTTTATCGCAACCTTTAACCCAGGATCTGCGCTGGATGGCAATTAAAAGCCTGGGAGCCATCGGCCAAGGCCAGCAGGCCCTGTCTGTTTTACAGGCTCAAGCCCAATATTGCAGATCGGATGAAATTGTTCACAAGACGCTTGAAAATGCCACCCGCCAAATTTCCGAGCGGTTGATGTTAATGTCTGCCGCCATGTCTAAACCTCCTCACTACGCTCCGGAACCCGAAGAGGAAGATTCCAAGGGTTCACTCATCGAATTGGTTGCTGTAGACCTCTAAAAGTCCCATAAATAAGCGAGGTTGAATTCTTAACTTAAGGGTACACTATATAAGTTGTACGTATGGGGCGTAAATGATGCGGTTGTTACTGATTCTATTGTGTCTGTGTGTAACCTCCGGCATGGGCTATGCGGATGTACCCGTCCATAAAACGAGCACCCAGGTTCCGGGAACGTTGGAAACCGAGCTAAACAGCCTGTCGCCAGCCACTAATCAACCCTTTGCGTTTCGCCTGGCAGATACGGTGACTGCAGAGGGACAGCGTTTGGCCAAGGGGACCGAGCTAAAAGGCAACATTATCATCGACAAACCTTCTAAACGGTTTGATCGACCAGCTTATATTATGGTTCAAGTGACTGAAATAGATCCGCCGGATGCTCCTCCCATCCCTATTAGCCGAGATCTCCAGCCCAAAACACGCTTAAAATTTCAACCTGGCACCGATCGCACGCTTCAGCATTTTATTGTGGAAAACGTATTGCTTGAAAATGCTTCTTTGCTTGTCTCAGTCCCTTTTGCGATGGTTTCTAGTGACAGTTCACCCGCCACGTTCACGCTGGTGGACACGGCAGCCAGTGTCGCTATTGGCGCCCTCTACGGCTTAAAAGAAAAGCCGAAGCTGATGGTATTAAATCCAGATTTGACGGTTCAAAAAATAAAACCGGCGAATCGTACATTCTATGTGGTTCATGCCGTCTATGAGTCTGTATCTCCCATTCCGCCCGTTTGGGAGCTGTTCAGCAAGCCCAAAGAGTTTGACTATAAAGCAGGAACAATTCTTTCTGTCCCCATGAAAACCGAATTTCTAAAGACCGTTTTGCAACTTTGCTCTACAGAGAAAGACACTTCTCATTCAGAAATTTTGGTTAATTACACCAAATAAATACCACGACACTGTTATTCTAGTGAAGGTGAAGTGAAAAAAATTTTTCTGAAAGTTTCTCTGCTGAATCTATTGTACCCTGGCTCAGAACGCCTGTTTTAGCTTTTTCTCTGGTTTCATTAATCTTTACAGTAGGGTTCAATTGAGGGCATTTTTATTGTGATTAATTAGCTTATGTCTAAAAAATAAAAGAATTTTTATGGGTATGCTAATAATAATCCCCAGTAAAAAATAACAAACTTGGAAAAATAACGAACCCACAAAATCCTCAGGAAATCTAAAATTAGAGTTTAGATAGGCAGCACAGTAAAGTAGAGACAATATAACTATAATAATTAGACTAAGCAGTATCGAAAAGTATTTCATTGTTTTTGTAAAATGAAATATTATAAAATTCCCCCAAGCCATTGCAGGTAAGCCTTCCCAGAAAAGATAAACTAAATTTTCTATTTCAGGTGAAACCTGCTTACCCGGGTAACCTGTATCACCAGGAAACAAGTTAGGAGGTGGAAAAAAATATGCGAAAGGAAAGAAATGTCCCACTAAAAAGAACAAACTTGTAGCTGACAAGAATAAAAAAATAAGTTTAATATTTTTGTACATTTTTATTTTTTCCGCGGCAACAACATTTTTCTTATATTGACGCCCACAGTATACCGTCCACCGGGTCGGTTAAAATCGTAATAATGTAAGCGAGAAATATCAAACAAATTTATATCTCCTTGATTTAAAACACCGGTTTTATTTTCTTCCCTTTTCTCATTATACTAGGCTGCAGGATAAAAATTCCCAAATGTCAAAGCATTAAGATGGTGAGAGGGAATATGCAACCAATTGCTTTCTCCCATATCCCCAGTCACACCCCCTAAATAATGATGTACTTGTTCCCCTGGGTTCCACGGACGTTTTGGGTCAATGCTATGTTCGTAAATCTGATTGCCTTTTGGATCAATATTTTTATATTTTTGAGGCAAACCCGGATTATTCACATCAACGTATTGAAGCAGGTTATGTTGATTACCGCTGCCAAAGTGATGCCATAAATCCTGCCTGAAATCTTCTTCCTTATTAGTTTGGCGGGCAATGTGATCAACAATATCGGCAAATTGGTACCAGTTCAACTTCTTTCCTTGATCTAATTGGTAAGTTTTACGAATATATTTTTCCTCTGCAAGTTGACGTTGGGATGTTATTACTGGAATTGCGGCATTCGGATGATTATCAAACCCACCCCTTGAGGGCATCTGAAAATCTCTACGTTGAATCTGACTTTGACTGGGGTGCCATGAGCTTGCTTGCGCCTGCTGCTGAATCTGCTGCGCTCTGGCTTGATGAAACTGCCGAGTTTTGGGCCATTGCGAAATTTCTACGGGGTTTAACGCTGGATGAGCATTCTGGGTATAGACCTGATCGACTTGGCTCATCTCATCGGCATGAACGGGATGTACTGGGACCCCACCGTAATCCATGCGAGCCGTCGGGTAAGCGGCAATCATGGGATGATAGGGTTGCTGCTGAGGGACGGTTACATAGGGCTGGGGTTGAAAAACGGGCGTCACGGGTTGAACCGGTGCCATTACCTGTTGTTGAGGAAGAGTTTGCACCGGGCTGGGAAGTGGGGCATTTCTCCAAATATGGGTGGACGGGATGGGGAAGGGACTGTCCGGCCAGGACCAGCCGCCGTCATTATCAGACTCAGGGGGAGCAGAAGGCCCAGGTTGATCTGGGGGGCTCCCTGATGTTTTGTCCACTCTCCCCTGCAATATGACCGGCGCATTGGGATCAGGAGCTGGGGTTGGATCAGGCGCTGGAGCAGGTGTATCTGTCAGTGAATGAATGGGTTGCTGTTGCCAGCTATCATCGCCATGATAGCTTTTATACCCACTGGCAATGGCTTCTGAATGATTAATGCCCTGAGGTATTTGTGCCTGTGGATAAGGTTGACCGTAAGTCGGGTCATTATCTGAGAGTCCACTTTGCGGATACTGACCACTTGCGGCCATCCCCATGCCAAACAAGTGATTATTCAAAAATTCGCCGGTAACGGTTCCTCCTTTAAACTGACCGTATTCGGTTTGCCCTTGATTATTGGTTCCGGGAAATCCGGATTTAGAGGTTAAATCCCAAGCGCCTTGCGGCTGAAAATTATCCTGCATCATGCCATTAACACTCTTGGGAGAGCCCACTTGCGGATGCTGGGCATTAAAGATCTTGCCATACATGTCGTCTTTGACGTCATTAAATTGCGATGTTACATCGGGGTAATGATTTGCTGGCAATCCAGGAGTGGTGGGAAAATTAGGATTGCCGATTTTCGGTTCAGGTAAAGAACTGCCCATTCCCAGGCCACTGTTTGGGTTCACAAACATGTTAGACTTCCTCCCTCGTGTTACAAAATACTATTTATATACGATAGTACAACCGATTCCCCAAACAACAATACCTATGAAACTTTTTCATGTCTTTTTGCGTAAGCTAAGATAGATGACGATAATAAGGAGAAAGATATGAAACAGTTGGTTAGGCAAACCTTGGCAGCGGCCACAGTGGTGATTTCGCTTGCCCCCTTTTGCGGTGGCTTGGCTTTGGCAAATGGTGCAAGCTACGAAGCGGCGCAGCAACATCATCACAAGCACAAGCAAGACTGGCAGCAAGAGTTTTATAAAAAAATCGGTGTTACGCCCGAACAACAAAAACAACTGGAGGCAATCCGCCAGGAGTCTAAAACTCAAGCCAAGCCTATCATGCACACGATGTTTCAAAAACGCCGTGAGTTGATGGAGTATATGGCCTCGCCGGGCGCGACCGAATCAGATGCCCTCGACAAGGCGCAGGAAATCTCGGAATTACAAAGTCAATTGGAAAAAATCCATATCCAGTCCCGCTTCAAGATGAAAGGTGTTTTAACGCCTGAGCAACAAGAAAAAGCGGCCGCCTTGATAAAGGAAAAAATGGCGAAGTTCCAACAAAAACATGCAGCGGAAAAACCTACTAAAACGCAAGATTAACTCGCACTCATTCCCTTAACAACTTCATTTTGCTTCCTCAAAATGAGATCCTATTCCCCTTGCGGATAGGATTTTCTTTTTATTTTTTTATCCAGGACTCATAATCAATAGCAGTATCCGGCTTAAGTTCCAGCTTGGCGGCATATTCTGGTGTGGTGAGTAATGTCGTTTGATGCGGTTTACTGAAGACCTTTTTGGCGACTGCCATAATTTGATCCGAAGTTAACGCCTGAATTTTTTCAATCCGCTCAGCCAAAGAAGGCGTATCCATTGCCCGGTGATGGGCGATGTCACTGGCTTGAGAAAGTACATACTGCTGTTGGACAGTCGGTTGCTTTTCCATTAAATCTTTCACATAAGAAAATTCATAGTTGGTCACGGGCTCGGTCATTAATTTATTTGCTTCCTGATCAAACAAAGCCATCACGGTATGTAAATTTTTATGGTCTGTTCCAATATCAAAATGAAACAGCCCATCACGATAACCTTTTTGGTAGCCGCTTCTCACGCTATAACACAAGCCAGGTCGATCTTCTCGGAAAGTTTTAAATAACCTTGCATCCAAACTACCAGACAAAATAGTTTGAATAGCCTGCATGGCAAAGCGATCGGAATCCTCTTGTGTTGGAGCCAAGTAAGATCGTCTCAGCTTAGCTTGGGATTGGGTCGCTTCATCGTTTCTGACTTTGGTTAATAGGGTACTTTTTTGAATGGACGGTGTCGGCGTATCATTGAGTTCAACAGGCTGAGTATTTAATATTTCCAGTTTTTGTGTCATCGCCGAGAGCTTGTTGTTCAGTAAAGTTTCATCTACATTTCCAGCCACGGCAATTTTCATTCGTTTGGGCTGAAATACTTGTTGGTAGGTCTGTTGTAATATTTGTGGGGTAATCTTATCCAATGTTTCCAGCACTCGTTTGTCAGAATTGCCCAAAGGATGCCCTTGAGGATATAGTCTTTCCAAATGGCTCTCATTCATCTCTTTTGAGGCGAATATCCCCGTTGATTCTACATGGTCTTTGTATTCTTTTTTTAGCTCAGCCAGTGTTTTTTCATCGAAACGAGGACAGGTCATCATTTCTTCTAACATATCCAGCATGTCTTTTAAATTTTCACTCTTTCCATTAACACTCACAGAAAGTTCATCG
>Ga0206873_1086_pt1 | contig 17890 bp, 12 predicted proteins | sample Alteio_BWOrgCont_11_FD_152631 | JGI IMG/M metagenome (GOLD analysis project Ga0206873, IMG submission 152631) | Enriched cells from forest soil in Barre Woods Harvard Forest LTER site, Petersham, Massachusetts, United States -... | ecosystem: Environmental > Terrestrial > Soil > Temperate forest >...
TGTGCGTGCGGAAGGCGGGCGATGACCAGGCGCACACGGAAACGCTGACGGCGCGCACGGCGGCGGACTGCCTGCCGAGGCTGCGGCGGATTTTGGCGGAAGAAGGAGGCGGGCCGCGACTCGCGGGAATCGCGCACCGGCTGGTGCATGGGGGTATGAAGTTCCGCGAGCACCAATGGGTAAACGCGGGGATGATCGAGGGGTTGAAGGAGATTGTGCCGCTCGCGCCGAATCATTTGCCGGGGGCGATTGCGTTCATGGAGGCGGTAAGCGGGGCGTTGCCGGGTGTGCCGCAGGCGGCGTGTTTTGACACGGTGTTCCACCGCGACCTGCCGCGGGCGGCGAGCCTGCTGCCGATTCCGCTGCGTTTTGAGGCACAGGGCGTGCGGCGATACGGGTTCCACGGGTTGTCGTATGCGAACTTGATGCGGCAACTGCCGGCGCACGCGGGCGCAGCGGCGCAGGGGAAGGTCATCCTCGCGCACTTGGGCAACGGCGCAAGCCTGGCGGCGGTACACCAGGGGAAATGCCAGGACACGACGATGGGATTGACGCCGCTGGGCGGGATTGTGATGTCCACGCGCAGCGGGGATATTGATCCGGGAGTGGTGACGTACCTGGCCACGCTGGAACACGCGACGCCGGGCGGGATTGAGCATTTGCTGGCAAAGGAATCGGGCTTGAAGGGGATGTCGGAAACCAGTGGCGACGTGCGCGACCTGCTGGCGCGCGAAAGTAAAGACCCGCGTGCAGCGGACGCGCTGGCGGTGTTTTGCCATCAGGCGCGCAAGCATGTGGGCGCGATGGCGGCGGTGTTGGGCGGGGTGGACGTGCTGGTGTTTGCGGGCGGAATTGGAGAGCACGCGGCGGCGGTGCGCGAGCGGATCTGCGTGCCGCTGGGGCACCTGGGCATCGAACTCGACGCGGCGGCGAACGTGCGGCACGGGCCGCGCATCAGCCGCGCAGGTGGCAAGGTTCAAGTTTGGGTGCTCAAGACCGATGAGGAACAGGAGATGGCGGAGATTGTGCGCGGGTTGCGGAAGGCGACGTAGATTTTTTATCACCGAAACAACGAATCCCCCACCCTCTTACTTTATGAAAACGAAAAAAAATCCCCTGGACAAAAAGACGCTGGACCGGATGGACGCGTGGTGGCGCGCGGCGAACTACCTGAACATCGGGCAGATTTACCTGCTGGCGAATCCGCTGCTGCGCGAGCCACTGAAGGTGGAGCACATCAAGCCGAGACTGCTGGGGCACTGGGGGACGTCGCCGGGGCTGAATTTGATTTACGTGCACCTGAACCGGCTGATCAAGCGCGACGACCTGGATGTGGTTTACATGGCGGGACCGGGGCACGGCGGGCCAGCGCTGATTGCGAACGTGTGGCTGGAGGGGACGTACTCGGAGTACTACCCGGAGATCACGCGCGATGAAAAGGGAATGCTGAAACTGTTCCGGCAATTTTCGACACCGGGCGGGGTGCCGAGCCACGTGAGCGCGCCGACTCCCGGGTCGATTCATGAAGGGGGCGAGCTGGGCTATGTGCTCGTGCATGCGTTTGGGGCGGCGTTCGACAATCCGAATTTGATCGTGGCGGCGGTGATTGGGGACGGGGAAGCCGAGACGGGGCCGCTGGAGGGAAGCTGGAAGGGCATCAAGTTTTTGAATGCGGCGCGGGACGGCGCGGTGCTGCCAATTTTGCACCTGAACGGGTACAAAATTTCGGGGCCGACGGTGTGGGGACGCGCCGATGACAAGGAGATCGCGAAATTCCTGGAGGGACATGGCTACGAGGCGATGTTTGTGGAAGGAACCGTGCCGGCGAAGGTGCACCAGCAGTTTGCGGCGACGCTGGAAAAGGCGCTGGCGAAGATCCGGGCGATCCAGCAAAAAGCGCGCAAGCGCGGCGGCACGAAACAGCGGCCGGTGTGGCCGGCGATTGTGTTGCGGACGCTGAAAGGCTGGACGGGGCCGAAGGTGGTGGACGGGTTGCAGATTGAGGGGACGTTCCGCGCGCACCAGGTGCCGGTGTCGGAGGTGCGGACAAAGCCGGCGCATTTGAAGATTTTGGAGAAGTGGCTGAAGAGCTACCGGCCGGAGGAGTTGTTTGACGAGCACGGGCGGCTGCGGGCGGAATTGGCGGAGCTGGCGCCCACCGGGCCGCGCCGGATGGGGGCGAACCCGCACGCGAACGGAGGCAGCCTGCGAGTGCCCCTGGCGCTGCCGGACTACACGCAGTACGCGGTGAAGTTCGAGCACCGCGCGGCGGAGCGGATGGAATCGACGCGGGTGCTGGGGCTGTTTTTGCGGGATATTTTCAAGAAGAACGCGAAGCAGGCGAACTTCCGGCTGTTCTGCCCGGACGAGACGAACTCGAACCGGCTGGGCGCGGTGTTTGACGTGACGGACCGGTGCTCGACGGGGCGGGTGATTCCGCGGGACGACCATGTGTCGGCGGAGGGCCGCGTGATGGAGGTGCTGAGCGAGCATTGCTGCCAGGGATGGCTGGAGGGGTATATTTTGACGGGGCGGCACGGGCTGTTTGCGACGTACGAGGCGTTTGCGATGGTGGTGGACTCGATGGCGATGCAGCATTCGAAGTGGCTGGAGGAATGCCGGAAGCTGCCGTGGCGCAAACCGGTGCCGTCGCTGAACTACCTGCTGACGTCAACGTGCTGGCGCAACGACCACAACGGGTTCAGCCACCAGGGGCCGGGGTTCATCGACAACATTGTGACGAAGAAACCGGCGGTGGTGCGGGTGTACCTGCCGCCGGACGCGAACTGCCTGCTGAGCGTGGCGGACCACTGCCTGCGCAGCGTGAGTTACCTGAACCTGATCGTGATCGACAAGCAGCCGCAGTTGCAATGGCTGAGCCTGGATGAGGCGCGGGCGCATTGCACGCGGGGCGCGGGAGTGTGGAACTGGTGCAGCCACGAGCCGGAGCGCCCGGAGGTGATCCTGGCGTGCGCGGGGGACATCGCGACGCTGGAGACCGTGGCGGCGGCGGCGCTGCTGCGCGAGTTCGCGCCGGAACTGCGGTTCCGGGTGGTGAACGTGGTGGACCTGATGACCTTGTGCTGCGTGGATCACCACCCGCACGGGATGACGCACGCGGACTTCAACGAGCTGTTCACCACGGACAAGCACGTGATCTTCGCCTTCCACGGCTACCCGGGCGTGGTGCACCAGTTGATCCACGGACGCGCGAACACCAACCGGTTCCACGCGCGCGGATTCATCGAGGAGGGGACGACGACGACGCCCTTTGACATGGTGGTGTTGAACAAGATGAGCCGCGTGCACCTGTGCCTCGACATCCTGCATTACCTGCCGCACGCAATTCCGCACGCGAAGGAATTGACCGACCGCTGCCATGCGTTTCTGGCGAAACACCGCGCGTACGTGACGGAGCATTTTGAGGACTTGCCGGAGGTGAACAATTGGGTATGGAAAGAGCCGGGGGAAAAGCGGTAGTTGGCGCGGCCCCGCCACGATGACCCCGATAAAAACAGGAACCAGCCGCTGGCGCGGACGGCGGGCGGCCTTCACAGCGGGGCTGGCGCTCTTTGGGCTGGCGCAGACCGCGCACGCGCAGGCGCAGAAGTGGGGGGATTGGCAGACGTGGGGCGATCAGGGGAACGGGACGTATGTGAATCCGGTGCTGCCGTCGGACTACAGCGACATCGACTGCATTCGCGTGGGGGCGGACTACTACGCGATTTCGTCCACGTTCCAGTTTTCGCCGGGGATGGTGATTCTGCATTCGAAGGACTTGGTCAACTGGACGATTCTGGGGCATGTGGTGAGCGACTTGAACCAGATCGGGCCGGACCTGAACTGGGACCGGATGAACCGGTACGGCAAGGGCGTGTGGGCCGGGGCGATGCGGTTTCACGACAACAAATATTGGGTTTATTTTTGCACGCCGGACGAGGGGTACTTCATGAGCACGGCGGCGAACCCGGCGGGACCGTGGGCTCCCCTGCATCAAGTGGTGAAGGGTCCGGGCTGGGATGATTGCTGCCCGTTTTGGGACGACGACGGGCAGGCCTACCTGGTGGGGTCGAATTTCCGCGACGGCTACAAAATTCACCTGTGGAAGCTGACGGCGGACGGGCGCGACATCGTGCCAGAGTCGGACACGGTGATCCACCAAAGCAAGGGGAGCGAGGCGAACAAGCTGTATAAGATCAACGGGTTTTATTACCACCTGTTCAGCGAAGTGAAGTCGGAGGGGCGCGTGGTGATGATGGAGCGCGCGAAGAATATTCTGGGGCCGTACACGGAATCGAAGCAGCTCAACCACGCGGACAAGGCGTTCAAGGAGCCGAACCAGGGCGGGCTGGTGCAGACGGAGAAGGGGGATTGGTATTGGTACACGCATCACGGCACGGGGGATTGGGCGGGGCGGATTGACAGCCTGGTGCCGGTGACGTGGGCGGACGGCTGGCCGATTCTCGGGGCGGTGGGCGCGGACGGCATCGGCAGCATGGTGTGGTCGGGGAAAATGCCGGTGGACGGCACGCCGATTGTCACGCCGCAGACGAGCGATGATTTCGCGGAGACGAGCCTGCCGCCGCAGTGGGAGTGGAATTACCAGCCGCGCGCAGACAAGTGGTCGCTGACGGAAAATACGGGGTGGCTGCGGTTGCACGCGTTCAAGCCGATCGAGCCGGGCGTTCTATTGAAGGCCGGGAACACGCTGACGCAGCGGGTTTTTCAGACCATATCGAATGAGGTGACGGTGAAATTCGACCTGAGCGGGATGGCGGACGGGCAGCAGGCGGGGTTGTGCCATTTCTCGAAAAGCTATTCGTATTTGGGCGTGAAGCAGGACGGGAGCAGCCGCGCGCTGGAGTACAACAACAACGGGAAAATTCTGGCGGGACCGGCGCTGGCGGGGAAAATGGTGTGGTTGAAGTCGACGTGGGGACTGGACGGGAAAAGCCAGTATTCGTACAGCGAGGACGGGAAAACGTTCACGGCATTTGGCGAGCCGTACGCGATGGCGTGGGGGAGCTACCGGGGCGACCGGATCGGGATTTTTTGCTTCAATGACAAGGGCGACGCGGGGTACGTGGACGTGGATTTTTTCGAGTATGATTATAGCGGGCCGATGAATCGGAAGGCAGGGGCGCAGGCGAAGTAGGGTATGGCACCTACCCTCACGCAGTTGACACGGTGTCCGTGGGCCGGTTAGGATTGGGGTGCGGATTCGTTCCGGCTTTAGGTGGCCAGGGAGGAATCCGTCTGCCACTCCTTTATGCCGCTGCTGGACCGCTTGGGTTGCGTTTTCCCCCGTGGTTGCTTCCTCCGCCGCGGGTTGATGCTCGCGCTGGCGGGGCTGGCGTTGAGCGGGATGGGCGCGCCGGCGGCCCAGGCCCAGACGACGTTGTACTGGTTCGCCACGGATGCGACCACCGACTGGACTGATGCCGGCAACTGGCTCATCGGCAATGCCCTCGGCCCCATTTCCACCTACGCGCCCAACGCCACCACCAATGTCATCATTGACCTGCCCAATGACGGCGGAGAAGACTTGCAACCCGAGCTTAACCTCGCCGGCTTCACCGACAGCATCTCCGTCGGCGATAGTTCGGCGAGCAATCCCGCTTCGGTGCTGAGCCTGCTGGGCATTGGGTGCAACCTGACGAGCACGGGCGCGGTGATCGGCAACCAGGCCGGGTCGGATGGCTCGGTCGTGGTCGGCATTGGCGCCATTTGGAATGTCGCGAACCCGCTGCAAATCGGCAATGCCGGCACCGGTTTGCTGACCATCAATGAGCGCGGCACCGTCAACGTCCCCACGGCGGTCATGATGACCAACGAGCCCGGTTCCGCGGGTGAAATCATCGTGTCGGATCCGGGTTCCACCCTGAATACCGACGCCCTCTATGACGGGAGCGCGGGCAGCATCTTTAGCTCGCTCCAAATTGCCAATGGGGGCACCGTGAACACCACGCTGCTGAGCATCGCGGGCAATGCCGGCGCCATCGTCATTAATCCCGGCTCCACGCTGACGATTAACGGCACCGCGGGACTGTCCGTCGGGGCGGCGGGCCTGGGCGCGGGGCTGCTCAATATTTCTGAAGGCGGGACGGTCACCACCCCCTATGGCTATGTGGGCGAGGGAGGGGCGGGCAATAATGGCATCGTGAACGTTGATCAGGCGGGTTCGGTTTTGGCCATCGCGAACAACTTGTACGTCGGCCTCGATTATCCCGGCGACACGGGGGGCAACGGCACCCTCAACATCACGAACGGCGGGAATGTGACGGTCGGCGGGGTGTTGTACATCGCGGCGAATGATTCGACCACGACGGGGGCGGTCAACGTCACGAACGGCACGCTGCAAATCAACGGCCCCGGCGGCATTGTGATGGGGCCGGGTCATGGAACGATGACGTTCAATAATGGCACGCTGCTGGTCACGGGCGGCGACCTGGCCACGAACGTGCCGATCACGAGTGCGGGCGGGATGGCCTTCACGGTGAACACGAATGGCAACGACGTTGGCCTTTCCGGCAACATCTCCGGCACGGGCGGGCTGGTGGTATCCGGTGCGGGCATTTTGACTCTTTCGGGCTGCAATACTTACACCGGCTTGACTGATGTCGCGACGGCAGTGCTCCAGGTGAACGGCAACCTCGCCGGCAGTCCCGTCATCCTGGTGAGCGGCAACGGCGTTCTCGCCGGCAACGGTACGATTCAGAACAGTGTGCAGCTCGAGGCCGAAGGCGTGTTGGTGCCGGGCAATATTGACGGCGTGGGCAACCTGACCGTGGGTGGCGACCTTCAATGGGGCGGATCGCTCGTGGGCGAGGACACGCTGGAGTTCGTGTGCGGCACAGGCAACACGACCAACCAATTGATCATCAGTGGCAATTTTGTGCGCGGCGAGGGCAGCAGCTTCGTGTTTAATTTCAATGAAACCGGCAGCGGCACCCTGGCGGCACCGGAGATCTATACGTTGATTAGTTTTGGCGCGGAACATGACATCGGCTACGGCAACTTCACCGCGGGTGACTTCAGTTACATCGACCTCACCCCGGGCGAGACGGGGACGTTTGACCTGGGGCCGAACAGCCTGACGTTTACGGTGGTGCCGGAGCCGGCGGCGTGGCCGTTCCTGCTCGGGACCGCCGCGTTTGTGCTCGCCGGGGTGCGGCGAATGCGCCATGCCGCCAGGGGACGATGAAGCGCGGCCTGATTATAGTTTCTGTCGGTTACTGGCTGTCCCGCGCGGTTTTTTATCTCGCGGGCATCCGCTTCCTGGGGCTCGATAATTTAAACACGTACCTGCAAATCATTGACCCGCCGCTGCTTGAGCACCACCTGCTGGCAAGCCTTTATTACTCAAGTTTTCCGCCACTGTACAACGCGGTGGTCGGCGTGTTGCTGAAGCTGTTCGGCGTTTCCGCGCCGGCGTTTGCCGCGCTGCATCTTTTGCTGGGCTGGGCGCTCGCGCTGGCGATGTTCGCGCTGATGACGGACCTGGGCGTGGGCGGCAGTCTGGCGGCGGGGGCCACGCTGCTGTTCATGATTCTGCCGCCCGTCATTCTTTACGAGAACTGGCTGTTCTACACGTACCTGGAGACGCTGCTGTTCACGCTGGCGGGGTGGAGTTTTTTGCGTTTCACGCGCAATCCGGCGATCGGCTGGGGGCTGGGGCTGTTTGCGTGCGACGCGGCGCTGGCGCTGCTCAACGCGCGGATGATGTTTTTCGCGGGCGTGCTCGCGGCGCTGTTGTGGTGGCGGTGGCGCGGGCGCCCCACCCCGCCGCGCCTGCGCCGCGTGGTCGTGCTCTCGGCCACGCCCCTGCTGCTGGTGCTGCTGGTGATGGCAAAGAACGCGTGGCTGTTCGGCGCGTTCACGGTGGACCCGCATTTCGGGTTCCACATGGGCAACGGCTTTATTTACGCGGCGTGGAGCAACCCGGAGATTCACGCCGTGTGCGAGCAGGACTACCCGATCCTGCTGATCCCGCCGATGGGATTCCCGCCGGCGGAAAAGGCGGGCCTGCCGGTGCCGGCGCGCACCGGGGTGGCGCTGCTCGACGACTCGCTGCGCTCGGGCGGCCAGCCGAACTACCACACAATGTATTTTCTGGAAGTGTCGCCTTTGTACACGGACGCGCTGGAGGATTTTGTGCTCCGGCATCCGCGGCTGTACGGCTGGTTTGTGGGGAAGGCGTTCGTGAATTTCTGGGCGCCGTCGAACCACTACCGGTTTTTCCCCGAGCAAAACCGGAGCATTCTGGGCCGCTACGATTCCGCCTACGCGATGATTTATCCGCTGCTGCTGGCGCTGTACGCGGCGGGGGTTGGCTACGCCCTTTACGCGGGGTGGCGGGAGCGCTGGAAAACCGCCGAGGCGGCGACGCTGGGCCTGCTGGTCGCGATTGTCGGCTACACCATGCTGGCCATCTTCGTGACGCTGGCAGAAAACGACCGGTATAAATTCACGGTGGAACCGCTGCTATGGATTCTGGCAGCGTACGCGATCCAGCAGATGCCGTTTTTTGCGCGGCGACGGCCGATCGCCGGCGGCGACGCGGCCCAGTCCGTCACGGGGAGGTCTGGAGGATGAAGTCCGTGTGATTTTCGAAAATCACCAAACCCGTGGCCCCCGGCAGAGACGTGGTGTCGATGTTGGAGAGCGTGCTGAAGCCAATCTCCACGAGGTAAAGCTGCCCGGGCGACAGCGTGAAGGCGGGGATGGTGTAGGAGTTGAAGGCCGGCTCGCCCAAAAACGAAAAACTCTGCTGCTTGACCAGGGTGTTGCCGTCATGCGGGTTGCCGTCGCCGTCAAAGTTCACCGTATCGATTTCGATGCTAATAAACCCGCCGCTGGAATACTTCGCGAAGTTGTTGAATTGGATGGTGGCGTTGGCGCGCGCGTTGATGGACAGGTTGCCGCCGCTCCAATTGCCATTCGTCACCGCGGGAATGACGGGGTAGTTGTCGCCGGTGAAAGAGAGGGTGAGGTTGGACGCGAGATTGCCGATGTTGAGCAGGTACGTGCCGGCGGGGGCGGCGGCATCCAGTTCCGCCTTGAGGTCAAAGCCGTTGTCGCCCAACTGCCATTGGCCGTCGTCAGTGTCGTAGCCAAGGTCGGTGGTGCCCAGGCCGGGAATCGTGATGTTCGGCGCCGGGCTAAGGCCGCTGATGTCGTCGCCGGAATTCGCGATGATAAAGATGTCGAAATTATAGGGCTGGCTGTCGAAGAGCGTGGCGGTCTGCGTCGTGGGTGCGGTGGAGGAATTCTGGAGGTAATCGATCCATTTCTGGATGGCGTAAATATCCACCGGTTCGCCGAAGGCGGCCACGGTGGTGCGGGACAGGAAGATGGTGCCAGTGGAACCTTCCTTACCAACGAAAGTGCCGGTGATGGTGTTATTGCCGGGGTTGAGCGTGCCTTTGGCGCTGCCGCCGCTGCCGAAGAGGGTGCCGGAAAACGCGTTTTTGGAAGTGATGTTGCCAGAGCCGCCCTCGACGTTGCTGCTGTCGGGGGAACCCACCACGAAGATGACGCTGCCGTCGGCCGCCACGATGGCGGTAATGGTGCCGGAACTGTTATTGGTGCCGGAGAACGAGCCGGTGTACAAGCCGGCGCTGTTCTGCACGATGCCGGTCGCGGGTTTGGGGGTGGCGGAGAGAGTGAAGACGACGCCGGCGTCGTTGTCCGTGTCGATGTTGCCGGTGTTGGAAAACGTGCCGTTAAAGCTTAGGCTGGTAGCGATGCCGGAAAAAGTGCCGTCCGAATTGTTGCCGGAAAACGTGTTGTCGGGGTTGATGGTCAGCGCGGGGAAGATTCCGCCGGTGACGTTGCCGTTGTCGGTGCCAGTCAGGGAGGTCGCGGAGTGGAGGGCGATGAACACGCCATCCTGGACAATGACGGCGAATTTGCCTTTTTCGCCATCCGTGGCGCTGTACGTTCCCATATAGACGCCGTTGGCGGGCAAGGTAACGGAGAAGGTGATGGGCTTGGAGGTGGCGGAGCCGAAGGCGTTCGTGATCTTGACCGTGTAGCTGCCGGCGCTGGCGGCGGTGACGCCGGTGAGGGCGAGGGTGCTGTGGGTGGCGCCGGGAATGAGCGTGCCGTTTTGGTACCACTGGTAGGAGAGGTTGCCGGAACCGGCGGAGAGCGTGACCGTCAAGTTGGCGTTGCCGCCGGCCAGCGCGCCCGCGATCATGGCAGGCGAACTGATGACGGGCGCGGTGCCGACGCCGAGCGTGGCGGGACCGCTGGTGAACTCGCCGATGTTGTTCGAGACGATGAGCTCGTACTGGTAGCCGTCCATGCCCAGCGTGACGTTCTTGACGGACAAAGCCGCGGTGGTCGCGCCGGCGATGGTGGAGTTGTTGGTGAGGTTGGCGAAGGTGCCGTTGGTCGAAACCTGCCAGACGTAGGTGAGGGGGGCGGTGCCCGTGGCGGTCACCTTGAAGGTGGCGGACTGGCCGGCGAGCACGCTGGCGTCAGCGGGCGACGCGGTGACGCCCGGCGCCGTGCCGAGGGCGAGCTTGACCTTCGCGCTGGTGGCCGTGCCGGTGGCGTTGGTGAGGACTACATAGTAAGTGGCGACGTCGGAAGCCTGCGCGCTGTTGATCGTGTAGGTGTTCTCTGTGGCGTTGGCGATGGCGGTGGTGTTTTTAAACCACTGGTAGGTGAAACCGGGCGTGCCGCCGGCCACCACTGTAAAAGAGGTGTTCCCACCGAGCACCACCAAAGCCGCCTGAGGTTGGGCGGCGATCGTCACCGGCGTGGCGACGGTCAGCTTCGCAGCCTGGCTGGTAGCGGTGTTTTTATTGCCGTCGGTCACGACGCAGCGGAATTCGTTGCCATTGTTGCCGCCAATGGAGACGGCTTTGACCGTCAGCGTCGCGGTGGTGACGCCGGAGAACTGGCCCTCATTGGCCATTGCGGTAAAGTTGCCATTCACAAAACTCTGCCATTGGTAGGCGAGCTTGGCGGTGCCGGTGGCCTTCACGCTGAAGGTGGCGTTCTTACCCGTCGGCACGGCCAGGTTGGCGGGGTTGGTGACAGTGGGCCCGCTGGGCGCGGTGACGGCTAGGGCGGCGGGAGCGAAGGCGGTCAGCAAAGCTGACGCGAGGAAGGCGAGGCGGCGGAGGGCGGGAGGCAGGCGCATGGGATTAAGGAGAGTTCGTGTAAGAGTGTACCCATTTTTCTTTATTCTGTCGAACGTTATCAAGGCCCCGGCGGTGACAAACGCGGGGTGCGGACACCCATGCAGCAATACCGCGGGAACGTTGCCCGGCAGGCGCGCAACCTGCCGGAAAACGATCAGGGCCGTCCCGCCTAGCGGAACGGCCCTGGAGTGGGACTTGAGGCAGTCCCTTTACTGACCTTCACTTCTAGTTGCCGGAGTCCGGGTCAACGAAGTTGCCCACCGTAGTGAGGGTGAGGCTAAAGGTGCCGTGCGAGCCATTCGAGCCCCCGGTGTAATTGCCGGAGATGACCCCGGTGTCCGGGTTGAGCGTGCCCGTGCCGGAGCCGTTGCCCTCGTACATGGTGAAGGAGACGACGTTTTTGGCACTGACGGTGCCGGAGCCGCCCTGGTCATCACCGCCGCCGTTGTCGGAGTTGTCGCCGCCGGTGTTATTGCCACCGTTGACCACGGAGTCGGCGTTATCCCCGCCCCCGCCGTTGTTGCCGCCACCGTTGCTGGCGGGGCTGACGACGATGAGGAGGGAGCCGTCGGCCGCGAGGACGGCCGTAACGCCGCCCATGTTGGACTGGCTCTGCCCATTAACGCCGCTGAAGATGCCGCTGTACAAGCCGGCATTGGCCGCCTGGATGCCGGTGGCAGCCTTCGGGGTGGCGGCGAGGGTGACGGTGTTGGCGGCGTCATCCGAGTCCGCCGGGCTAAAATATATCGCGTTGAAGCTGGTGCCGGTGACGGTGCCGTTAAAGGATCCGGTTCCCTCGCTTGTGGAGAAGGCGCCGTTCTGGTCGAAGGCAAAGGTGGGGATGATGCCGCCGGTGTTGTTGCCGCCATCCGTTCCCGTCGGGGAGGACGCGACGTGAAGGGCGACAGCGATGTTGTTCACGCCGTCAACCACGACGGCAATTTTGCCCTTGTCGCCGGTGGTGCCGGAATAAGTGCCAAAGTAGATGCCGCCGGGCGCTGGTGTGACAGTGAAGGCGAGGGCCTTGGAGGTCATGTTGCCCACGGCGTTGCTGACCTTGACGGTGTAGCTGCCGGCATTGCTGAGGACGAGGTCCACGAGGTTCAAGGTGAGGGTGATTGGCGTGTTCGTCACCGTGCCGCTCTGTCCAGCAATCGCGACGCCGTTTTTGAACCACTGGTAGGACACATTGCCGGAGCCGACGGAGAGGGTAGCCGTCAACGCGGGACTACTGCCAGCCACCACGCTGCCGGACACCGTGGGCGTGCCGACGACGGGGACGGTGCCGACGGTCAGCGTGGCGGGATCACTGGTGTCGTTGCCCAAGGAGTTCCAGACGAAGCACTGGTACTGGTAGCCGCTCATGCCCTGCGTGGCGCTCTTGACAGTCAACGTGGCGGTGTTCGCGCCGGCGATGGTGGTGTTGCTGGTGAGGTTGGCGAAGGTGTTGCCGCCGTCAGTCGAAACCTGCCAGGCATAAGTGAGGGGCGCCGTGCCGGTAGCCGTCACACTGAAGGTGGCGTTCTTGCCGGCGACCACGCCGGTGCTGGAGGGGTTGGAGACGACCGGGGCCGTGCCGAGGGTGAGCTTGACCTTCGCGCTGGTGACGGTGGCGGTCGGGTTGGTGACGACGACGTAGTAGGTGGCGGCATCGGAAGCCTGGACGTTCTTGAACTTGATGAAGGGATCGATCGAGCCGAGGATGGCGGTGCCGTTCTTAAACCACTGGTAGGCGATGTTTCCGGTGCCAGCGACCGTGACTGTAATATTGGCCGTCCCGTTGAGAAGCGCAAGGGTGGCCTGCGGCTGGGCGGTGATCGTAACAGGCGTGGCGACGGTCAGGATGGCGGGGGGGTTGCTGAATTTGATGTTTTTGTTGCCATCGGTCACGACACATTGGAATTCGTTCCCATTATTGCCAATGGAGGCCGCTTTGACCGTCAATGTGGCCGTGGTGACGCCGGAGAACGGCGTCTGGTTGGACAAATTGGTAAAGGTGCCCCCGCCATTAGTCGAAATCTGCCACTGGTAGGTCAGCGTGGCGGTGCCGGTGGCCTTCACGCTGAAGGTGGCGTTTTTGCCGGGGGCCACGGCGACGTTTGCGGGATTGACGGTGATATTGGGTGAATTGGGAGCCACGGCGACCGCGTGGGCGGCGGGGGCAAGGACCGTCAGCAAAGCTGACGCAAGGAGGGCGAGGCGGCGGAGGGAGGGATTCAAGCGCATGGTGTGGATAAGTGTTCTTGTAAGAGCATGGCAGATTTCTTTTATTCTGTCGAACCTTTAGTCAGCATTGGGTTCAAGCGGCGGCCAGGGCCATCTCCCCCACTCCATGACCATCATCGACTCCGAGTTCACCGAGGTGCCGACGCCCTCCGGGCCGATGCGCACCCACGTTTTCCGCCCCACCGCGCCGGGGCGGTATCCGGGGTTGGTGCTTTACTCGGAAATCTTCCAGGTCACGGGGCCGATTCGCCGGATGGCGGCGTTGCTGGCGGGGCACGGGTTCGTCGTCGCGGTGCCGGAGATTTACCATGAGTTTCTGCCGGCGGGGACGGTGCTGGCCTACGACACGGCGGGGTCGGAACGGGGCAATGCGCTGAAAACCGCCAAGGCGCTCGGCGGCTACGACGACGACGCACGGGCGGCGCTGGAGTTTTTGCGCGGGCACGCGTGCTGCACGGGGCGGCTGGGGGTGATGGGCGTGTGCCTCGGCGGGCATCTGGCCTTCCGCGCGGCGACGAACCCGGGCGTGGCCGCGTGCGCCTGTTTTTATGCGACCGACCTGCACAAACACGGGCTCGGCCAGGGGATGAAGGACGATTCGCTCGACCGCGCGGGGAAGATAGCGGGCGAGCTGCTGATGATTTGGGGACGGCAGGACCCGCATGTGCCGGCCGAGGGCCGGGCGAAAGTCCAGGCGGCACTGGCGGCGGCGGGGACGACGTTCACCTGGCACGAATTCAACGGGGCGCACGCCTTCATGCGGGACGAGGGGCCGCGGTACGATCCGGAGCTGGCCCTGCACGGCTACGCGCTCGCCCTGGGGCTCTTCCGGCGCAAGCTCGGCGAAGGCGACCAGCGGGCGGCGGGGACGTTGAAGTAGGCGGGCGAAGGCGGTACGGGGAAGCCCAGCCTGACCCCTGTTTGCCTTCGAAAATATCCGTCAAGGGAACAAGGGGCAACCTGACCCCGTTTTGGCCCCTTCGACTAACTCCTCGGTTTTGCCCAAAGCCTCGACTCCTTCGACGCCCAGTTCTTCCTCGCCTGCGCCGGGGATAAACAGGCCTGCCACCGCTCCCAGCGCAAAGCCCGCCGTTTGCCCCTGATAGCCGGGGTCGCCGTCCGCCCCCAGCGTTAACGCCTGGACGATGGGGGAAGTCAGCCCCACCCAAAAGTCGTTCACCGACCCCGCCAGCTTCGTCCCAAGACTCACGTCCTCGGAATCTATTTCCTGCTGGAGTTGGTCCAACTGCCCGGCGTCAGCCTGGTCCGTCATTTTCCCGTAGTCCTGCACCCCGGCCCCGGTCACGTCCACCGAGTTGATCGGGTCGCCGCCGGCGTTTTGCGGAAAAAAAACCGCCGCCCACAGCACCAGCAGCAACGGCAGCAAGCGGGTCAGGGAAGGCGGGGGCATGGGGCACCGCTCAGGGTTAAAGGATTATTTGAGGTCGGAAAAATCATCGACGAACCGTTCTTTCGCGTACATCTGACGCCAGCCGTTGCCAGCGAACCAACCTGCGAGTTCGCCAAGCCCATCCTTAGTTAGGTTGACAACCTTTCCGTTGGACGCAGTGAAGGATAATTGCAGAAGCCCTTCATCTACGGCACGTAGTAAATAAAAAACCGTATCGTCAACGATATCGGGTATTAGCACCTTAGCGAAATTTCCTGAATTGCCGTCAAGCGCTGCGCTTCTCCATCGCTTAGCGATGGAGTGTCGAACATCTGGTCTTAGATTCATATCATTACTTTGGATAGAAGCATCTCTGACTTTTTGGACAAGTATTTTTGCAAATTCCTCTATTTCTGGTGTTGTCATATTATTTTCCCCATGGAATTCGAGTTGGTCCAGAAACTCCGCCATCTTTTAATTGTTGAATAGCATTTTGCACGGTAGCCCTAGCGGTGCCCTCATCCGACAACCCACCTTGAATGAGTGCTTTCGTTTCGATATCTTCCATTGCATCCCATGTCAATGGGGCACCATTTTTTGCAAAATTGCGATATAAAATTTGCTGTGCACCCGTAACTTTTTGGTGATTTACGCCCAATCTTTTCAATTCTTCATTTGGCACCGCTGGTGCAGTATTTAGATCATAACCTTGAGCTCCATCAAACGCACTTTTGGCGGGGATGTGGTGGCCACCACCCGGACCACCATATTGATCCAGTCTTGCACTTTGAGCGCCACTCGCCGAACCACTCCCACCCATCCCGCCACCACCCGACTCACCATAATTCGACGCGCCGGTCGGCATGCCCCCAGAACTCGTCGCGCCGCCACCCGACGCCGTTGAAATCGCCCCGGATTCGCTCGCCTGGGAGGCCGCAAACTCCCCCTCCGACTTCATCGCTGCAATGCCAGATTCCTCCGCTCCGGCGGCACCAGCCTCTTCCATCGCGGCGGCATCTTCCTCACCCGCTTTAGCCAGCGCGCCGCCTTCGCCCTCCCAACTGTTCAGCATGGCCGCGCCTTCGCCCTCGCTCACCTCGCCCGCCTCGACCAGTTCGCTCGTCTCCGCGAGGGCAATCTCGCCGCCACCCGCCTCCGCCGCTCCCGCCGCGCCAAGGGCCCCTTCCTCGACCGCCCCGGCCTCGCCCATCGGACTCAATAGCCCGGCCATCATGGTAATCGCCGACGTCACCTGCGACACCGCCTGCCAGTCCGCGTCGTTGCGGTGGTCGAAATCAATCCCAGTCGCCTCTCCCCAGACCCCACCCGTAAGTCCGTTGGCGATGCCGTTGCCAATCGCGTCAAACGACGCCCCGATCTGGCCGACCACCCATTGGCCCTGGGTGTCGTCATTCTCGGGCGCCATCCGCATGTAGTCCTGCACCCCGGCCCCCGTCACGTCCACCGAGTTGATCGGGTCGCCGCCGGCGTAACTATACAAATCCCAGCTCGCGGCGTGGCCCAGCGGGTCGGGCGAGAGGAAACGCCCGAAAGCTTGAGGGCTGAGGAATGTCGCTACCCACAGAACCAACAGCGGCAGCAGGCGGGTCAGGAACGATGAGGGCATGGGGCGACTAGGAGTTGGCCGAATGGTTGATATCAATAAAGGCATCATGTTTATAATAATAAACGAGTGCTCTAAAGAAATCCTCTAACGTCGCGCTGAACTTTTGCGCCCTAGTATTTTCCATGATGTCCTGAACAACCGTTACAGGTAGTGCCTGGATTAAATTGTTTCGCTTCGCGAATTCAGGCACACCCGCATCTGGATCATCCTCCAGTTCTGGCGGGACTTCATCACTCTCTAATATGGCGCAATTGGAATCCAGATTCCAACTCTTGTTCGCAGGAAGATAAATCCATGCCGTTGCCGACTTGTCGGCAATGTCGAACAAGGCTTCTTGTAATGTCATGATCTTTTCGTTATTCATTAGAATTATCTCCCGCCTCCCCAAATTTCTCGCCCCCCTTGTTGGTTAGGATGAAGAGAGATTTGAATCGGACCAGGGGCTTGATGTTGGTCTCGAGGAACCAATTGAAGGTTACCTGGGGTGTTAGGATCATGATGCCATGTTAGCCCAGGTGGGGATGTATCGGCAACACCTCCTCGAGGGCCAGGCGTGACATGGGCCGTAATTCCAGGATATTGAGTCTCAAGTTTTGCTGCAAGGTCAGGATTGCTTTGCAGAATTTGATAAAGCCGCCTGTTGGCTTGACGGAAATGATTCGCATCGGATGCAGTATATGTACCCGGATTTAGCTTAGCTTCCATTACAACAGAGTAATTTGGGCTGGTCGCTGGACGGCTTACACTCTCCGTGACCGCCTGTGCAGCCCCGCCTTCAGTCGAAGCCGCTCCGGTGGCCTGCGCGCCGGCCTCTTCGGCGGCAGCGGTTTCGCCGGCTTCCGCGGCGGTGCCCTCGGCGGCCGCGCCTTCGCCCATCGCGGCCTTGCTGGCTTCGGTCGCTTCGCCGGACGCGGCGGCGGCGTCCGCCCCCGCCTCTTCCATCACCGCCTCGCCTTGCTCCCCACCTTCCGCCAGGCTTTTCCCCGCCGTTTCGCCTTCGCCCGTTACCTCCGCCGCCTCGCCCTCGCTCACCTCACCGGCCTCGACCAGCTCCGAGGTCTCGCCCAGGGCCTCGGTGCCGACCGCGCCCTCCTCCGCCGCTTCCGCCGCCCCGCCCTCGGGGAAGGCCAGCAGCGGCGCCGATTCCAGCGCGTTGACCCCCGCGTTGCCCAGGGCGTCCGACGCCACCTGGTCGGCCCCGTTGTTCGCCGCCCAGCCCGAGAGCACCAACTGCGCCACCGCGCCCAGCACGGGGATGTCCTGAACCGAATTGAGCCGGTCGATCGCCGGCTGATTGTTCCATTTCCAGATGTCCGCCCCCAACTGATCGTTCGTGCCGTAGGCCTGCATTTCCTGCGCAGCCTGGTCGGTCATTTTCCCGTAGTCCTGCACCCCGGCCCCCGTCACGTCCACCGAGTTGATCGGGTCGCCGCCGGCGTAACTATACAAATCCCAGCTCGCGGCGTGGCCCAGCGGGTCGGGCGAGAGGAA
>Ga0206873_1197_pt1 | contig 17654 bp, 21 predicted proteins | sample Alteio_BWOrgCont_11_FD_152631 | JGI IMG/M metagenome (GOLD analysis project Ga0206873, IMG submission 152631) | Enriched cells from forest soil in Barre Woods Harvard Forest LTER site, Petersham, Massachusetts, United States -... | ecosystem: Environmental > Terrestrial > Soil > Temperate forest >...
ATTATTTAGCGTCACTGGGAAGTTTCTCGGTAGTGAACTCATTCTTTTTTTAAATGCGAAGTGGATCTACTCTGACTCAACACCCCCAATCCCGCCTCGTGGCACTTGTTCCCGTCAACCACGCGGGGTGTCCTGGCGGTTCGTCCGCCGCGGGGCCAGTCTATCTCGCTTGGGATGTGACTGTCCAAGCCATGTCTGCGAGAACGCTAATGGCGACGGTTTTCTCGGTCAAGAACGCGCAGGGGTCAATCTGGCGAGCAATCGGCTGTGGCGCAAGAATATCGTGGCCGTCACCGGGCAGGACGAGTTTTACACGTATGACGGACTGTCGCAGTTGACAGATTTCCAGCGCGGTACTCTGAACGCCAATGATACGGGCCTGACTGGCACGCCGGCGTGGGAGGAGGACTTTACGTTTGACCCGACGGGGAACTGGCAGCAATATGTTAACCAAGTGAACGGGCAGGTGACGTTGGATCAGGCCCGCACCCACAACCCCGTGAATGAGATTCTGACCATCGGCGGTTCGGGTTCGTTGATCCAGCAGGATCCTGCTGGCAATATCATCAAGGCGCCGCAGCCGGCGAATTGGAGCAAGGCTTACACTTTGACCTACGATGCCTGGAACCGGCTCGTGCAGGTAAAAAATGGCAGCAAGCTGGTGGCGACTTATGCCTATGACGGCCAGAACTGGCGGATCACCAAGACTGCGGGGAACACGACGCGGGATTACTACTACACCAGCCAGTGGCAGATTGTCGAGGAGCAGGTCACGGCGGGCACCCCCGACCGGCAATATGTCTGGGGACTCTTAGGCTCGGACAACCTCGTGTTGCGCGACCGGCCGGCCTTGAATGAGCGCTTCTACGCCTTCTCCGACACGGTTAGCGTCACCGCCATTGCCGATGCGAACGGCAATGTGCAGGAGCGGTATGGCTATAACGCCTACGGCACGCCGCTGTTCATGACCCCTGCCTTCGTCCTGCTCGCGTCCTCGCAGTTCGATTGGCGAACCCTCTATGACTCCTACCACTACGACGGTGAGAGCGGCTTCTACCAGGTCAGGAATAGGTATCTGCACCCCGCCCTTGGCCGGTGGCTAATCAGGGATCCATTGGAGCAGATGGCAACGTTAGAAGGCGCAGATGTCTTTATTAAGGTTCTCGAAATAATCGGATTAAATCTGTATGAATATGTAGAAAACAATCCATTCAATAATTATGATCCCCTCGGCTTGAGCGGCGGAAAGGGCAACATCGGTCAAGCGAGATGTTGCCTAAAAACAGAGCTAATGGCCACCTATTGTTATGGCGGGATTTGGGCTTGTATTGTGGCTTATTTCAATGAATATACGTTAGTGGCAGCAACACTAATCGGAGATGCTACTGGAGTAACAGCGATAGTGTATCCCCCCGGTGCATATGTCAGTGTTGCGACTAATGTATATGATTTGGGGATTGCATTCGAGGGGCTGGTTCTTTGCACTACGAAAACGGTATGCTTGAAACGTACAGGCGGCCAATTTCAAGGAGATTTACACTGTGATTAATAAATTGTCGGTGTTTTTGTTTGCTGCGACTGCGGCCAGTTGCTTTCCGGCACCGGTTCTAGCCTTTGTTTTTTCAGACTTGGGGATATTATTCATTTCGTATTATATTGCAGTTCAGTATGACAAGATTCGAAAAGAAAAAGCCGCCGACATCCCTCCTTTTCGAGAATTCATGCGATCAGAAAATTGCCGAATGTGGCTATGATTATGGCTTCTATTTTCAGCGAACACAACATGTTATTATCTTGCACCAAAGTTGATGCTGCCAATATCATGCGTCGGAATGATAAGTATTTTGTTTTGGAATAATAACAACCCACGCGCCAACCTATAGCAGGCGATGCTAACTATTTATTTTGCATCACTGAACGGCTTCTCGTCTGTAACTCCGCCCCGTATTTCAGAAGGATGAACTCGCCTACGTCAGCCAAACACCCCAACGCTATGCCATCCTCGGAGCGCTTGTCCCGGTTAATCATCCTTAGTTCATATCCGGGCATGCATAAAATGGCCCTTAAGGCACCGCAAAAGACGGGCAGGAAGGCTGGGTTCCTGGAGGTAAGAGACCGGTAGCTAGTAGCAGTGAAAGCGTAGGCGAATGGGACGGAAAGATGGAGGTTTTTCGGCAACGTTTTTTCTCGTATATTAGAGTTTGACCTAGGCAGGGAATATCGGCAGGTAGTGTCCGGAATCGGTAGTGTCCTGAATCTTTCGCACTTTGGGTAAGGGGCGTGGATGGCGGAGTTGAGGGTGGTTTTGGGTTGAGTGGCTCCTGCGCAGGGAGGGCGCAGCCCGACCGGAGCAGGAGCCAGGGAAGGTTTATTTTTTCGCGGGCGTCACGCTGTGCTGCTGGTGGCGCGGGCCGGATCCTCGGTGGCGTTATGGCCGCCCAGGTGGCCCATGTCGAGGTAGCGTTTGACGCCCCATTTCGTGCCGGCGACGTGGCGCAGCCGCGACGAGCATGAGCGCGCTTTGTCCGTCGGGGAAGGCACCGACGGCGCGGGTGAGGCGGCGAATCTCGCGCATGAGCCGTTCGAGGGGGTTGTTGGTGCGCAGGCACGCCAGTGTTCGCTGAGGTAGTCCATGTGGCAAGGATTTCGTCGAGGCCGTCCTAGTCAGCCCAGACTCCCAATCAATCCACTCTAGATCATTTTCAAAAATAGCGTAGCCATTTGGCAGGGAACCTGCGATAGTATTGGGGATGAAAACCACGTCGTTGGATTTGCGGGAACGGATTGTGGCCGCGTATGACGCGGATGCGGGCACTCGCGAGGAAGTGGCCTGGCGCTTCCGGGTGTCCCTTGGGCTGGTGAAGAAGCTGCTCCAGCAGCGCCGCCGCCTCGGCGACCTGCGTCCCCAGCACCACCGCGCCGGGCGCAAGCCGCGCCTGCTCGAACAACACCGCCAGCGCCTGCGCCGGCTCGTGGCGGAGAAGCCCGACCGCACGTTGCGCGAACTGCGGGCGGCGCTGGGCCTGGACTGCGCGCTGCCGACGATCCACTACGCCCTGGCGGCGCTGGGGCTGACCTTTAAAAAAAACGCTGCGCGCCGCCGAGCAAGATCGGCCGGACCTCGTGCAGGCGCGGCGGCGGTGGCGCCGCCGCCAAAGCGGCTGGGATCCCGCGCGGCTGGTCTTTCTCGATGAGTCGGCGGCCAAAACCAACCTGACGCGCTTGCGCGGCCGGGCCCCCCGCGGCCAGCGCCTGCTGGCGAAGTGCCCGCACGGCCACTGGCGCACCACCACCATGATCTCCTCGATCCGCCTGGACGGCTCGACCGCCTGCCTGACCATCGAGGCGGCCACCGACACCGACGTCTTCCGCGCCTACGTGCGCGAAGTGCTCCACCCAACGCTGCGCCCCGGCGATGTGGTGGTCATGGACAACCTCAGCCCGCACAAAAACGACCAAACCCTCGCGCTGATCCGCGCCGCCGGCGCCAGCGTCGAGTTCCTGCCCGCCTACTCGCCCGACCTCAACCCCATCGAACTGATGTGGAGCAAGATTAAAGCCCTTCTGCGCGCCGCCGAGGCCCGCACCCACGACACGCTCCTGGCCGCCATCGGCCAAGCCCTCCACCAAGTCACCGCCCAGGACGCCGCCCATTGGTTTGCTCACTGTGGCTACAGCTTTGTTTAAAATGCTCTAGAGCGCGTTCAATTGCACTGTAGCCATCCGTCTTAGTAGGCGGACGCCTCTCCGAGGCGTCCGCCTACCACGGGCCGGGACTTGGAATCGACTACAGTTTTTTTGAAACCGCTCTAGCTTTATGGAATCAGGTCGCTCAGACTAACATAGCAACTGACGCGAAATTGCGAGACCACGTCAACCTGTCGAGGTACAATCTACGATACCAAAATTGAGCTCTTTCACACAATCTCATGGACATTCATCGATTGATGGCGCGATCCCTTATGGCGTGTACGCAAAAAATGAGGATTTTTTTGGATACTCCATGGAAAATAAAGGAATTTTAGACCAATTCTATTAGCTGAAAAATTAAAACTTAGCTGATCTCGGCGAGAATGCTTGCATATCTGCTCCCACCACAATTCATTGAATCGAACAACTTGATCAGTATGTCTTCGCAGGAGTACGGTACACTCCGCTAGGCCGTTGTTTTTCGGATAGCCCTCTTGGAGATATTGTTGCATTTGACGATCGATGACCGCAACGTCGTCGAGTTTTCTCCTCTTGCATTCAGCGGCCTCTTGGTAAATGCATGTCCGTCGGTGCTTGAATACTGCGAAGTCACAATCTGACAGGTAAGTCATAATCCACTGGTCGAGGGGCAAAGTCGAGACAAGTTGCACAGACCCATCAACCCATAGGCTATAGCTTGCTTTCGGGAAGAAAAGGTGGGGCATGACCTTATGCAACTTCGCATTTCTACAGGGATCCCGAAATTCGCGATGTATCGGCCGAATGATCCAGTCAGGAGATGACGTCCGATCGTCCAGAAATGCAACAAAATCCGCTTCACCTTTCCAGATATCTAAGGCTGGTTTTAGATCGTCATATCCGCGGCTGATTGCGGTATATACTATGAACTGTTTCATCTAAAATTGAGATGCTAAGGGCAATGAATGATCATCGCTGAAAATCGCCTCAAAAGTGCAAGAAAATGGATGGTTCGATTGATAGTGCTCCGATTTCGTCTCCCCGCGGAGTTTCACGGGCAACGCAGTATGCTTGGTATCCGAGAGGAAAGTGAATACAAGTCAGGACAATTTCCTCGATAAATAAATTGTGAAAACCCATTCGCATTAGGGGCCGGTCCCATTTGTGACATGGCTGAGGTCATCTGCTCGAGTTTTCCTAGTGAATCGCGTGAAACGTTAAACCTGGTGGTTGCGCTAATTTGTGGGTCTGGTTGATTTTGTCCAGCCTAGATTGCAGACCTGTTTTGACCGCGTCCACATTTTCGGGTTTTGACTTAGCTTGAAACAGGGTAGGCCAAAAGCCGCTCGCTTGCTGCTTAACCTCCCGCAAGGTGACCTCACCCGCCTTCGTGTGCAACTGCCGCTCGTAGTGCCCGGCGCGGGTATCCTTAAACGCCAGACAACGCATCATCCGACTCGAAATCGCGAGACCGCGTCAACCACAATCACGCTGAGGCTACAATGGCGATGGAATTAATCTCCTATCGGTCGCCGGGAAAAACTCACGTTGGCAGCCGTATATATCGCCCGCTTCTGTAGTCGGTGGTTGACTGATAGCGACGCAAGAACTTGCCCTTGATTGCCTTCGCACCTTCAATAAGCGAAGGGTTCCAGGTCGGTTGAGCGCGGCTTCGACGTATTTGTCCAGGCGTCCACGGTTTTAGAGTGTAGAGAGGCTCGGCATGACCAAGAAATGCAGCCCACCATGCATAGGTACTGTTTGAGCAGATCAGTTTCTTCGCGCGCCGAATAAAATGAAAATTATCTATGAAATCAATATTGACCAAGGTGTAGCTAAGTCCGGCGAATGCCCTTAAATACGGCTCCGTGCTATCAGCGCCAAGGATATACATATGTTCAAACTTCTCATTATTAATGATCGATCGGTACCAACGCGGAACGATTACAGCCTTATTTCGGGAGAAATCCTGACCGAGCCGAAGACTTACAACAAGGTCATTGGGCCCCGGACCATCAGGCGTATCAGGGGGAAATGTAAAAAAACTCCGGATGTGTTCACGATGTTTGTTGTAAAGTGCAATGTCAGTTTGATGGTGTTCGGAAATTATGTAGCACTTCTGGCCTGTAGGCATTGGCTTGAAGTCTTCAACTTGACATATCGGATCATCAATGATGGCACCAGATTTTGGAGGAGTAGTTTTTAAGATGTCCTGCGCTGGGAGATCTGCACACAATTGCAGTCCATTTTGTTCCGCGAGTAATCGTGCATAGACATACATAAACAACTGATTACCGAATCGCCCGCGCCACTTACGTACCTTTACCATGATCAACGCTCCAATTTATCTGATTATTATATCATCACCCCGATGTCGTATGGCTGCTTAGCCTTAACTCGGAATCCTTGTTTTTACGTAAAGAAGTGACCGCAATCGCAGCATATCGTTGCTCAAACTAGAACTTATCTCAAAATTCGACCAATCGGCAAATGGGGGTGTTCCTGGACAATTTATGAAAGACCATAGAGGGATGCCGCTTGACGGACGAGATGAAAATGGCCCAAAAAACTGCATTTGAGATATATTCTGCATTCAATGAATAATGAATGGCAAAGCTTAATTTCCATTGCAAGCAAAAGCGGCTATTGCAAATTGACCATGATTGGGTCCGCCTTTTCGCTCCAGGTGAAGTGTTTGTCTTGGGAATTGGGTGGGGTTAGTAGGTTAATTGGTTTTGTCCAACTTTGGCTCAGGGAAGGCACAGCCCAACAGGAACCAAGGGGTGGGCTAGGGGGTTGGGCGGCGAAGGCCGCGGGGAGGCTGGTAAGCGCCACCGACATATCCGCTACCGCCCAACAAATAGGTCATCTTTTAAAGAAAACGGAAGGCATCGTTAGAATATCCTGCCATTTCAGTAAAGAACGAAACCAGCGGCGGCAGCAAGTGTTTCGTTCCTTGAAGCCACGGACCGTCGTCATTCTGCAATGTAATTGCTTGAATCCTTCCCAGAAATTCGAATCGGTCGCAAGCGCCGAGATCGCGCATGAGGCTGACGTAAAAAGAACTCTCGGTCACCAAGATAACCAGGAAAATAGCTAACCTTGATACCGGTCCTCCATACAACATAAGGAAAACTAATTTGGTCACGCACGGAGCCCCGCTGAATCTCGTCCCACCACAGCTCGTTGAACTCTCTTACCTGGCGAGTGTCGCGGCGTAGGATGACCGTGCACTCCGCCAAACCGTGGTTGGCCGGGTAGCCCTCCTGCGTGTAGCGATAGACCTGCTCTCGGATCACGTTGGAGACGTCGAGCCGATGATGGATGCAATGGATTGCTTCTTGGTAGAGGCAGTACCGACGGGGATGCTGAAACACAGCAATGTCTGTATTCTGTAAAAGACGCTCAACTAAGCTTGGGACGGATGTAGTCGCGCGGAGCGTAATTGATCCGTCAACCCACATAGTGATTTCGCCTTTAGAAAACGCCTTATGAGATAATATTTTGTGAAATTTGGCGTTCAACCTTGAGCTGCTATAGGAAACCGCGCCAGCTTTAACCGTCCAGGTTAGGGAAGATATCGGTTGATCAAGAAACGCACAAAATTCAACTCCGGGTAGGCGAACCGATTCCGGCTGCTCCTGGAGGGTGTCATAATTTCCTGCAATCGCGGTGTAGACTTTCATGAGATACCCAAGGCATTGTCGATCACATGCTTAAATACGAGGCCGACGTTTTCGAGAGAGAGTTTTCGACGAAGATCATCACGGAACTTCTGGGTCTCCTGCCAGTAGTCGTGAGAAAACCAATACTCAGTTTCCAGCGGAGAAGGCACCTTAAAACCTCGCGCAATGAAATACTCGGAGGAATAGCTTTCAGGGTTGGCTGCGAAAGGAATCCCTGATACCACAAACTGCTGCGCCTTTACAGGCGGTTTGTACACTTGGTTAAAGCTATCGCCTTTAATATCAAAAGCCGCTTTTGCCCCGACCATAAGGTCTCTCTGGATTCGAGGCGTCCAGTTGATGATTTCATGGGAATCGACGATTTGGAAGACGCCACGCGACGGACGTTGCGAAGCCATCGCGCAATTAGTCACGAACTTAATCTCCATACCCATGGGATGCTTCTGAAGCCATTTGATCACAGGCGGCAAATGCTGCATGCCGCCTACCCATACCACATAGCCATCTGGTCGGTAAACCGCCTCTCCATCTAGCCCAAACCGGTTATGATGTTCCACGAATTCGACCATCTGGCAATATGGAGCAAAAATCGGCAGTAGCCGCTCGGAATGTACGAGAACTGCATGGCATTGACCAAGAAAATTGGTCTCATGTATAATTTGGTCTAATTCCTCGTATCGATCGACTGGGCAATATAGAAGCTTGATCTTCTTTGCCAAGACGTCTTCCAATAATCTTGGATTTGGATGGTCTTTGATGCAAACCATCAGGTCACAGTTTGGAACCGCCGTCGTAGCCCTATTGAATACTGCAATATCGTAATACTGGGATAACGCACGGCTGACGTCAAACCCCACCCAATCCCACGATGGTCGATGCACCTCCGGCCCCCACATGATGCACGGCTTGGACATGGTATTTCGGGCTTTCCTCCGATATTAGCGTGTTTTTTATATCCCCAACGCTTCTGACAGATGCTTTTTGATTGATGATAAGTCGGCTGTAAAGACATAACCGTCTAATCTACCGGAATCCTCCTTGTTCCAATCCCGCGCCTGAAACCACTTCCACTTGACCAAGATGAGCAACGGACATATTCTGGCCTTGTCATGAAGGAACTCGGCATTTTATTTTTGCATTACCACATAGATGAGATCGTATTAAATAATCTCGAAAGCGTGCGTCGTTACAATCCAAATGCCGAGATTGTAACAATGAGCACTAACAAGGAAGTTTTGCCAGGCGGCTATTCGGTTGATGACACACCAAAGATCAAGGGGTTGCATTCCGTGGATCCCTACCTTTCCAGTGACTGGCTGGTCTGTTCATGGCATGCCCAAAAACGTGAGGCATGCAAGAAATGGTGGATTGTCGAATGGGATGTCTTTTGCACCATGTCTGTTCACGATTACTATCAACCGGTATGGAATTTTCCGTTCGTTGCCTCGTGCGTACGATTGCCTTATCGAGATCCTGAATGGTTCTGGTTCAATCATATCCGAAAATTGCCGGCCCAATACCGTCCTTACGCGATGGGAGCTTCCCCGTTCATCTATTTGATCGACGATCATGCCCTGGGGCATATCTGCGCGGCTCTCTTGAAAACCCCGTTTGAAACCATCTGCGAATTCCGCTTTGCCACCGCCGCCAATGCTAGCGGATACCCGCCTTGCGGCTACAGCCCGCCGGGCGACGGAATCACCTGGGTGCCTTGGAAGGCACTCCCATGGAAACGTGGTATTTTTCACCCGGTGAAATTTCGTGCAATCCCAGTGGCCGGGTCCACTTTCTCGTGACCTGATCCCGTAAAGCTGGAGTAGGTTGAAAGGGCTTTCTGGATGGGTTAATCCCGCCAGAACCTCTCAACCTACACCAACCATCCGCCAGGACTACCAATAAAACCATTCCAGCTAAACGGGTCAGATCACGCATAGCGCCGCAGTTTGGAATACTGGAGCACGCGCGAGCCCGGCAGCCAGAAATTGCTGCGGTCATTCTGTGAAAGCTCGTGAAAATCCCTGCCTGCGTGTCGATAGCGAGCAGTCCTTTCTCAATGCTCGTACCGGCATACTTGGGGATGTAAAAAAATGAAGGCCTTGGGTTTCTAGCCGATCATATCGGGCAAGGGGGTGGGGTGTCAGGCGCTGGTAGCTTCAGCCATTATCGAAAGTATATTTGAAATGCGCAATATCCTTCTGGAAACGTTCCTCGACGAGTTCTCGAGTGTGATCGGTATAAAAGGCGCGATAATCCTTTTTTTTGGTAGTGTTCGTTTTGGGCAGGGGGGCCAGGGGTAGACCGAGATTTTTCTGGACCTTGGGGAAATCCGTGCGCAGCTTTTCGACCTTCCCGATGAAGTCGACCGCGATCTCGCCGTTAGCATCGGTAAAATAGTCGAGTTGGTTGCAGACCAGGCTTTTTTTGTAGATGTAGCCGCGACGGGGATGGATGATGGTCTTTGTGCAGTTGGTCAAAAACCCCTCGAAATCAAGCGCCTGGGCACGGACGTATTTCCACAATTTATTCCTTCTGTTGGGCCGCTCGATGATCATGGAATACCAGGAAACCAGTCGGGCCCAAGGATTGCGCACAAAGCCAAAAGAGTAGTAGTCGTCCCAGCGTTCACGACCCATCTTTTTGATTCCGTCGACAGCATACGTGTGGACAGGAAAAGGCATTTTAAGGTCTGGCACGTTCTGACGCAGGTACCAGCGAATGCTCACGCCTGCCGTTTTTTGATTGTGGATAAAAATAAACTTATATTTCTGTGAAATACACATGGGAATCAGGGTTCAGGAAGAGTGTGCGCCAATCGGAACAAAAACACTTGACTCGCCGCTCCGCGACGGGCTAAGCAGCGATTGTCCGATGAAAAGAGTATTTGTTCAGGAAATAATGCATTTCAAGAAAAATTGACGCAATTTGTGAGATTTGACAGGCCTGCTTTAGCCTATTGATAATCACGATTGACCACGTTGCTTGAACCCCGCCTCATTTTCAGGAATGGACTTAACGAATTATTTTTGACGTTGACCCCTAAAACTGGAGCAGTCGGGGCTTGAGGAAGCGGGGCTGGTATTCCACGAAAAGAGTGCTACCGATGAAACGAAAACGATACACCCCTGAGCAGATTGTCTATGCCTTGAAGCAGGCGGAAGCGGGCGAGAAGGTTCCCGAGTTGTGCCGAGTGTTGGGCGTGAGCGACCCGCGTGCGCTTCGGTTACCGTCGGCTGACGGTGCTGCGGCACCGCGAAGGTTTCATCGGGGGTCTTTCTTTTTGATCCCCAAACCCCTGTCCGTCAAATCAGGGCAACCTCACCCCGTCATTTGCCATAGATTGTTATCTTCGTAGAGTTGACATTTAGTGATGCATAGTAGATATTCAAAATTGCTGAAGCGGTTCGTCATAAATACATATTTCTTATGAAAAGTATTCGTAAAATTATATTTGGCGAAATTTATGTTATAAACCGAGATGCAGATGTTCAGCGAATGATGAAAATTTCTAAACGTCTAGCGGAAATCAACATCACTTTTCGGCGATTTTCGGCAAAATGCTTTATATCCAAGGGAAATCATAAATCAGCTGGGATGCGCGGACTAAACGCCTCCCACTTGGCTATTGTTGCTGAGGCGAAAAACAGGAATTTTGAAAGTGTTCTAATTATTGAAGACGATGCAATTTTTCGTCCTAATTTTATTGAGTTATGGGAAAAGATACAGTCCGAATTGATCGATTTAAAATATGATATATTTTACGGATATAATTGGGCAAATTGCGGAAATAATGCTAAAGATATAAAAATTACTCGTATTCAGCACACCTTATGCACGCATTTTTGGGCAATACGCGCTTGCTTTTACGAAAAATTTATTGCTATTACTGAGTCAAATGAAACTATAAATTTATCAAGGGCAATCGATCAACTTTTTACAAGTACGGTCGCACGAATATATGCGCCAACTTACAATCTTGTTGGTCAGGATGCCGGGATTTCGACGGTTACAGAAGGATCCCATCTGGGAGTTCGGTGGCATTACGGGCGTGGATTATAGAGCATGTGCTGGGCTAAGCGGTAGTATCCTTCCTTCAAGTGGGTCAGGTCACGGGACAAGCTCAAAGTGTCGATTAAATTGCAGCAATCACTATTTTTTAAGTGACAGAAAATCAAGAATCGATTCAATACTATAAAGAAAAAGATGTATATTGGTCTAAGTTATAATTAAAAATTAATCTTCCCCGATGAACATGATCTTTCTTTATTACGATAATCCGCGAATGCTAAAAATCCAGATTCGTTACTGGAACTCATATGCTGGAATCTTGACGCAGATACCGGAGATACTGTTGGTTGATGATAGCAGTCCGCGCACAAATGCGGCAAAAATTGTCAAGAAAGTTGGCTGTGAAATTCCGATTAGGATATTCCGGATAAACGAAAATATTCAGTGGAATATGCCCGGTGCTCGTAACCTCGGGTGCCATCACGCAAAAGGCTGGATCTATATGTCAGACATTGACACCGTTATACCAAAGGTGGAGGCCAAAAAATTATTTGAGAAATACCCATTGGATGAAAACTGCTTTTATATGCCGAAGCGAGTTTGGCTACCTGGCTCCACACCCGCCGCGCCAGCAATCGTGAATCTCCTTTATCATAAATCTCAATATCAGAAAATCGGTGGATACGATGAAGATTATTCCGGATCTTACTACAAAGAGGATGTTGACTATATTGAGCGACTGAAACGTTCCATTCCGATGGTAGAACGCAACGACGTTACAATCAAGGTAGTCCATCATTCTGTGGTAAGTGATTCCCGAACGAGAGGAATGTCGCGAGATAGGTCAAGGAATCAGCAATTATTTCAAGAAAAAGAAGCTCTTGGATTTCCAAAACCAATTAATCCTTTGCGTTTTTCATGGGAACGCGAGCTGTAGTAAAGATCCTCGGGGCAAGCCCCGAGGCATTTATCCAAGCAACTCCAGTTGCCCCTTGTGCAACTGATGATACGCATTCTGCCCGCCCTGCTCCCGCACATAGGCCGCGATCACCCGTTCGCTGCCGTGCTGGCCCACCGCGTTGACGAAATAGCCTTTCTCCCAAAGCTCGCCACCCCACAACTTTTGCTTCACTGCCGGGGCGTGCGCGAAGACCTACCGCCACGGCGTGCAACTGGACTTCATCCGGGCCGGCCGCCCGGTTGAAAACGGCTACATCGAAAGCTTCAACGGCCGCCTGTGCGACGAATGCCTGAACACCCACCTGTTCTTTTCCGTCGCCGACGCGCGGGAAAAAGCTTGAACTCTGTCGCGAAGATAACAACCATCACCGACCACACAGCGTTCTCGCTCAGCTGTCTCCGGCAGCTTTCGCTCGGGCCCTGTGTGCCAACACCAACCCGGACTCCCGACACCATTCCGATTAGAGTCTCAACGCTCCAGAAAAAGGGGGCACGTTGGGCTTGCCCCGATTATTCGGACAGTGGAATTGGGGTGATGTTAAGTTAGTTTAGTTGGGCTTCGAAGTCGAGGGGGCTTTGATAACCGATACTGGAGTGCAGCCGGCGGCGGTTATAGAAGGTCTCGATGTAGTCGAAGATGGCGCTGCGTGCTTGGGCTTTGGAGGCGAAGCGGTGGTAGTAGATGAGTTCGTATTTGAGGCTGTTCCAGACCGATTCGATGTGGGCGTTGTCGTAGCAGTTGGGCGTCACGTCCATCAGCCGGTGCGGCGCAATCGGCCCGGTCGGTGGTGACGACGCGAACTTGGAGCGCTGGCGGGCTCGCAGCCGCTCGAGGCGCATCAACCGCGCGATGCGGTTGCGGCTGGCGTGCTGCCGACCACGCCCTCCAGCATCACTTGATTGTGTCTTCATCAGGGTCTTTCTTTTTGACCCTTCTCCCACTGTTTGTCAAATCAGGGCAACCTCACGTCAAACCCATCCAGAACTCCCTTTCAACCTACTCCTGCTTTACGGGCTCAGGTCACACTTCTCCGCCTCATGCTTGGCGATGGCGCTGCGCTACTCCGGCGTGAGGGATTCGGCTCTCGCCTTGCCTCCCACTGCCCCTCCGAGGCGTCCAAAGGCCGCCGCGTGGGGGTTCTTCGCTCTTTGGGGCTTCTCCATTGACACCCCGTCAGTCAATTGACGAACCGTCTGAAATCCACGCTGATTTGCGTCTAATTTGGCCATTTTCTAAATTTGACCTGGTTTTTTTTCATTGTTCAAGGAGGTTTATAGGAATCCATCCTCAAACTGAGACACTACCGCCATGCGCCAAGGATGGACAAAACCAAGCCAACGTACTAACCTCAACTCATTCTCAAGACTACCACTTCACCCAGAGTGAAAAAATCGACCGGGTCAGTTCGAAAATGTGAGCTCAATCACTTTTTTCCCAAATGAATACTTCACCAACAAACAAATCAGTTCTGCGTCCAAAATTAAAAATTATAACCTGCTCGAATCTAAAAATGCTTTCGATACTTAATGTTAGTGTTGCTCAGAACTTGCGCGTCGGCTACGAAGTTTGTATATATGATATAAATGGCGAATTGGGCTTTGGCCGACGATTCGATTTCGAATATCCATTTTTGAATGGAAAAAATGAGCATGAGTCTGGACGATTGCCGTGTAAGCCAAATCTCATACGTAAAGGACTACGCGATCACGAGCAGTTTATCACTTACATGGATGCGGATGCTTTCGCCATACGCAAATTTGATGAGGTAAACTCCGATGATTACGATGTAGGAGTAACAATGCGCCCACAAGAGATGCGCGGCGCCACGAAATGGCCATTGATTTACGGCTATTTAAATTCCGGAATTCTTTTCTTCAATTATACAGCAGCTGCTTTTAGTTTTCTTGATATGTGGGAAAAGGCCGTCAACGGCAACCACAGCAAGTCGGATCAAGAGGGATTAAACACTTTAGTTCTTCAAGCTACTGATCTTACTAAATATAATAAAACATTTAAATTGAGAAATATACGAATCAAGGTATTTCATTGTGATATATATAATTTCTTCTATTGGCCAAAAAAACCTTTGCTGACGACAAAGATCGTTCATTGCAAGACCGACAAGCGTGATGCTCTTGAGGACTGGGGGCATCGAGCATGGATTTGACGGCCTTAAGTCATAACTTTTTGATTATGCTTTGGTCTTAGCTCAACATCTTTTCTTTTCCCTGATTCGACCTTTTGGCAGCATTTGTACTCCATGCCGATGCTCTTGTTAGTCATTGCGCCGAGTCCTGTGCCACACTAGGAAAATAGGCGCAAGTGGCAAGCGCTCTGCTATGAGAGAAAAACTCAATTTGATTTATCCTTACTACGAGAGTCCATCCATGCTGGCTCTACAAGTGGAGCATTGGAACTCATATCCGCAGAAAGTACGCCAACGGATGCGGATCAATCTTATCGATGACGGCAGTCCCGACCATCCGGCGTTACCGATCGCCAAGAAATACGAGGGCGATTTGGCGCTGTGGAGAATCAACGAAGATATTCCTTGGAATCAGCACGGGGCTAGGAATCTTGGGGCAAAAATGGCGAAAGGGGAGAATCCGTGGATGTTCATGTCGGATTTAGACATCGTGTTGCCAGCGGACATGGCAGTTAGGCTGCTGCGGGTGCTGCGAAAGCTTAAACGTAACAAGTTTTTCACGTTCGAGCGTGCGTACGCGCCGGACTTTACGCGGAGAAAGATCCATACAAACACTTTCCTGGTCCGAAAACAGATTTTTTGGAAGTCTGGCGGTTACGACGAAGATTATTGCGGGACATATGGTGGCGACCACGAGTTTCTCCAAGGCCTGAGAGCAGTGGCCAAGAGGGGGCATCTGGGTGAAATTTTGCTGCATGGGTACGATATCGACGTCGTCAGTGACGCACACACACTCAAATGGAGTCGCGAGGGACATTACTTCGAAGAGTTCATTAGAAAACGGGAGCAGAAAAAAACGCAAAACGATCTGCGGCCGCGAAATTTGCTGCGCTTTGCCTGGGTGCGGCAACTGTGACGCGTGTAGCGCATACTAGAGCTGGGCCAAGAGCTGCTTGTATTGCTGTGAAATATGGTCGATATGGAATTGCTCTGCCAGGGAGAGACAATGACTGCGCATGCGTTGGTAGGCCGCCTCATCATGTTGGAGGTGGTCAATGGCATCCGCGAGGTTTGACGTGTTTGCAAAGGACGTGCACTGCGGGCCAATTTCCCGATAGGCAGGCTCGGGATGGGAAACAGAGGGAAGTCCGAAGCCGATGCAATTAATAAGCTTGATGCCCGAGTTCAAGGCCAGATGGCGACGGAAGCCCGGTCCAGAATGCCGCACATTCAGCCCGAGGCCGATTGACCGATAATTCTCCGCAATCTGTTGGCGGTTTTTGCCCTCTACAAAGAATTTGTCCCAAGGCAGATCGGGTGGGCACCATTGGCGTGCGCCGATCCAGCCGGGGTGACGGTTAAGCGGGTGGCCAAAGTTTCGCTCAAAATTACAATGGTGATGAGGAATGCATATGCTCCGTCCGAGCGAATCGCACATTTTTTTCCCGAGATGGGTACTTGTCAGATAGATCATTACATGCCGGGCAGGCGGACGCCGGTCAATCAGGTCCCAGATGATGGCGCTTCGCTGAGCCAATTGCCCTAGGTCGGAGCTGGAAATGCATAATTTAACGCAGATCAGAACCCGGTAGGATTTGGGAATGTCGCTTTCCCGCTGAACGTTTAGAATCCGATTGCAGCCGAGGCGAGTGGCAATGTCGAGACAGCGGATTTGTACGCTGGACAATGTCCGCTGACTGCTGATGAATGCCACCTCACGTAGGTTCATGACTAGTGCTGGTTCATTTCACTCATCCCGTTCCACCGGCCGCTCAAGCACGGACACCTGAATATTTAAGACTCAAAGGAGTACTGGGATAAACAAGAATGCTGTTGAATCCCAGCCTCAATTTTCCGACGTTGTTCCATCGACCATGTTGTCTCATGGCGTCGCTTGCGCGGCGATTTAAAGACGACGCTGGCACAATCTTGCAAGTAATCGGATGTGACAGCCAAGCCGAGAAATCGACAAGCAGATTTCAATATCCGCTAGGCTCCGCCGCGGGTGGTTTCCAAACTGCTGTTTCCACCGGTGAAACGTCACCTCCGCAATGTTCCGTTCCTGTCACACCTCCGTGATCGTTTGGCCAGTCTCCGCCTTGTGCAAGATGTGGATCCTCTCTTCCGTCATGTGCCGATTGGCCTTCATTGTCTTGGGCCTTTCTTGAGTCTCGGACTAATATATCGATAGGTTCGAAATTGCGGGGCTACATCATCCGAGACGCGACTGACCAGTGGGAGGATGCCAAGGCGGCCATTTTGGCTGGAGGGACAGAGGATGGAGCAAGAGCGGGCGGGTAAACCCCTCATGTTACGTCCCGGTGAATAGCATCTAAGCTGTGCGAAAATCTGTTGACACGGTTTCTTGGCGAGGTGTAGTTTCGGTCTCAAGCAGTGATCGATTATTGTTTGCTGGCAGGAATGGCTGAGTTTGACGGATAAACTTCCACCCCAATATACGGAGGCCCGCCCCATGTCTCTTGGAATTCCCCGCAGTTCCTATGCGCCGAGTGATCGGCGCTCTTCGAGCCCGGAGGCCGACTCGGATGCAGATCACGATGGTTTTGCAGGATATTGTTGTCCAAAATGCCCCCCTAGTAGTTGTCCCAAAGATTATGAGCCTCTTACCTCTGGGTCTGGTAGCGGTTATGGCTCCTTCAGTTCGGATCCGGTGCGGTACGCAAACGGCGAGGTGAAGTTTATCGGCAATGATTTGGCGAGCGACGGTTTTGGCGTGCCCTGGGGCCACACCCGCAGTTACAGCAACCAGTTGACGAACCAGGCGGACGGGACCAACGGCAACAGTTGGCGGGTGGCGGAATGGCCGTACCTGGTGGAGGCGAGCGCGACGAGCGTGTGCGTGGTGGCGGGGACGATCTATGACGCGGTGTGGTTTGACTTGGTGCAGAGCAATTATGTGCCGCGGTTTTCCGTGCCGGCGACGCTGGTGCATGATGTGGCCAAACAGCAATACCTCTACACGGACGGACGAGGTTACACGACGACATTTTTTGATTACAGCGGCGGCATCGCTGCGGCGTTGCAGGGGCAGTTTAAGAGTTTCACCGATTTAAGCGGGGTGGAGACCTTTCCCAGCTACGACCCGCAGACGAACCTGATCACCTCCTTTGTGCGGCAGGCCCAAAACGCCTCGTCGGGCTTTTACTATGTTTATTATGCCAGCGGT